>Ga0228701_1000203_pt1 | contig 58036 bp, 59 predicted proteins | sample McNCre117_Aug_MG_2_FD_178017 | JGI IMG/M metagenome (GOLD analysis project Ga0228701, IMG submission 178017) | Freshwater microbial communities from McNutts Creek, Athens, Georgia, United States - 11-17_Aug_MG | ecosystem: Environmental > Aquatic > Freshwater > Creek | place: USA: Georgia... | reverse complement strand
TGGCCGACAACCAGGTCAAGGGCTTCATCGTGCCGACCAGCACGCCCGGTTTCGTCGCCGAGAAAATCGAGAACAAGATTTCGCTGCGCATCGTGCAGAACGGTCACATCACTATGACCGATGTGCACGTGCCCGACGAGAACCACCTGGTTCACGCCAACTCTTTCGCCGACACGGCCAAAGTGTTGCGTCACACCCGCGGCGAGGTTGCCTGGGAATCGGTCGGACTCGCCATGGGCGCCTACGAGGCGGCTCTCGCCTACGCCAAGGAGCGCGAACAGTTCGGCAAGCCCATCGCAGCGCACCAGATGGTGCAAGATCTGCTCGTATCGAGTCTCTCGAACATCACCGCCTCGCTCGCCATGGTTCGCGAAGCATCCAAAATGTACGACGCGGGAACGCAGACCGACGAACAAGCGTCCATGGCCAAACTGACTGCCACCGTCCTGATGCGTGAAACCGTAGCCAAGTGCCGCGAGGTCGTCGGCGGTAATGGAATCGTGACCGACTACGACGTCGCACGATTCTTCGCCGATGCTGAGGCCCTCTACAGCTATGAGGGAACACGCGAGATGAACACGCTCATCATTGGGCGTGCGATTACGGGTCACGCGGCATTCGTCTAGCCTGAAGCTATGCACACGCGAACAATTCGTCGACCCGAGTTTGCCCTCGCGGTCTTCGCACTGTTCACCTTGCTCGCTGGCCAGTTCTGGCGTAACACCGTCGGCTGGTGGGGCTTTGGGGCAATTGCCCTCGGCCTCATTGTGACCTACGCGATTTTGCTCGTGCGTTTTCGTGCAACTTATAAGCGCCGAGGGTTCCCGCTCACCCTTCTGGTGTTTCTCGGGTGGGCAACCGCCTCGCTCATGTGGTCGAGCTACGCCAGCACGACAGCGTTAGCGCTCGTCATTCTCTTCGGCACCACCATCGTCGGCTTCGGTTTGGCCTATCTGCTCCCCTGGTCGACTTTCGTGCGAGCGCTGAGTCTTGCACTTCGACTCATCATCGGCCTGTCGCTCGTGTTCGAACTGTGGGTTGCTCTCATCGTGCAGCACCCCATCATGCCGTTCTTTCAAACCCCCATCTACTCGCGCGACTTGCCTGAAACGTACTGGTCAGGCGGCACGATTTTCCAGGGTGGGCCCATCCAAGGCATCGTGGGAAACCGCAACATCCTCGCGTTCATCGCACTGCTGGCTTTCGTCGTCATCGCTGCCCAGATGGCTGACCGAATGATCTCCAAGCTGCGCGGGTTCACGTGGCTGGCCATCATCATCGCGACGTTCCTGCTGGCCCAATCGATCACGGTTATTTTTGCCGGAGCACTTGTGGTCTTGCTCTGGGCATTCGCGCAGTGGGCACGGCACCGCGGCGACGGGCGACACGGTCTGGTCTATGTCGTGGGTTCGGCGACACTGGCTCTCCTCATCTGGGCGGGCACGTATGTCGTTCCATTTATCTCAACACTGCACGGACGCAACCCCGACCTCACCGGGCGTAGCTGGATCTGGGCAACCACGGTTCAGCTCTGGCAACAAAAACCCGTGCTGGGTTGGGGCTGGGTGAGCTATTGGGCCCCCTGGGTCAAACCGTTCAAAGACCTCATCGTGATTCACGGAATCATGTACTTGCAGGCACACAACGCCTGGCTCGACGTGCTCATGCAGCTCGGCATCATTGGCTTCATCTGCCTGTTCGTATTCGCCTTCACCGCGGTTTGGCGGGCCTGGTTCCGCGCGGTTGATCGCCCGCGCTGGGACTTGGTGCGAACCCGCCCCTTCGTGACCCTGCACATGGTGCCCCTGTTTTTGCTCGCCTGCTTGCTGGCCCAGAGTTTGGTCGAGAGCCGCATGTTGGTCGAAGGAGGTTGGGCGCTCTTGGTCATCTGTGCCGTAGCAACGAAGCTCCCCGACACTCTCAATGAGCATCCTGCGCTTATCGCAGTCGACCCGAGACCGTCACGGTTGCGAGAACAATTGGAGCAGCGCTAACGCGCAAGCTCAACCCGACTACTTGGCTGGTGTGGCCGTGGGCGTTACCGGGTGAATCAGCGTTTGGATGTACGCCTGAATCTTTGCGTATGACGGATCGTGCGGATCGATCTTGAACTGCTTGCTGTAGGGGGTGAAGCTCACGCCCGTGAAACCAGATTCGCGTGACTTGAGTGCCAAGTCGGCGAGCGTTCCGAACATGGGCTGAGGAATGTTTGTGGTCAGCAGCTGACCACCGGCCTTCGAGATTTCCTGGAATTTCGACAGGACATTCATTGGGTTCATTTGCTTCTGCAAGGCAGCCAGGAGTTTTTGTTGGCGAGCCATGCGATCGTAGTCACCCGTCGCCGCGTGACGCGAACGTGCGTACATCAGCGCGTGCCAACCGTCGAGATGCTGGTTGCCAGCTCGAATCCAGGCCTTTACTTCTGAGTCAGGCACGCCCATGTTGGCCAGGGCGATGGGCTCCTCGACATGGATGTCCACGCCCCCGAGCGCATCAATGAGGCTGACCAGCCCTTGCATGTCAACGACCGCATAGAACTGCATCTTGAGACCGGTGATGCCCTCAGCGGCATCCATCATTCCCAAAATTCCGGGGGAGACCCCGAGCTTCTTGGCCTGGGGGTAGAGCGACGCGTGATTGTTTTCGATGTCGGTCATCACGCTGTTGAGACATGCCCACTCGGCACAGTACGGCGCGGCCTGTTCGGTGTACCCATTCGGATAGACCGCGTGCATGGGTGAGGTCTTGGGGAATGAGAAGTTGTGGAGGTCGCGCGGGAATCCCATCGAGACAATCTGACCCGTGTTGGCATCGACGCTAATGACCTGCATGGTGTCAGGGCGCATACCCATGTTTTCGGTGACCCGTTGTTTGTCCGAGTCAACGCCGAGAACCATAAAGTTGTAGCGGCCATCCACGGGAGCGACCGCAGGCCCGGCAACCCCGATGTGCGTAAGCAACCCATTAACTCCGCCGACCAGCGTGGAGGCAAAAACCGTCGCTCCAGACAGCGCCACCATCAGCACGATGGCGACACCGGGTATCCAGAATCGTGCTCGTGGACCGGTCTTGACGAGCCGGACGAGACGCAGGGTATCGAGAGTAAGAACGAGCCACAAGATCGCGTAATAAACGAAGGCAATCTGAACGAGCACAAGCACGATTGGCGAGGAGGCGATGGTAAACATCGCGACCGGCCACATCGCGTTGATGATGAGCGCCAGAATGATGACACCCCAGCCGACCAGGGTCGAGGTCAAACCGATGCGCCCAACGCGTCGGTTGCCTGCCAGCGCCTGTACCGATCCAGGAAGGAGGATATTGAGCACGACAAGCCACCAGCCGCGGGTGGTCATAATTTTGGGCGAGCTGGCGTTGGGGTGGCGAATCGGATTCGCGGAATCACTCATAGCTGAGATTTCAAAGCCTTATTTTTGGTTTCTACCGTCTCGGCAAGTTTGCTCATGTAATCCGTGAGTTTGGTGAGAAGACCTGCATCGCTCGTGGCCAGAATCTTGACCGCGATCAATCCCGCGTTCGTCGCGCCACCAATTGAAACTGTGGCGACGGGGACCCCGGCAGGCATTTGCACAATCGAGAGCAATGAGTCGACACCATCGAGTTTGCTCAACGGCACGGGCACGCCAATGACAGGCAGCGGCGTCACGCTGGCGAGCATTCCCGGTAAATGCGCAGCCCCTCCGGCTCCCGCAATGATGACTTTGAGTCCACGCTCTACCGCCGATTTACCGAAAGCAATCATCTTTTCGGGCGTGCGGTGAGCCGAGAGCACCTCGACCTCGTGAGCAATTCCGAACTGCTTGAGAATGTCGACCGCCGCGCTCATCACCGACCAGTCGGAATCGGATCCCATGACGACGGCAACGACGGGCGTGTTCTCAGGCATGCCCCCATGTTAAAGGTCAGTCGCGAAAGAACCCTGCCGCGCCACGCGCCGCCGCGACAGTGGATGCGAGATCCTGTCCGATGACATTGACGTGGCCGATCTTGCGACCCGGTCGCGGCTCTTTTCCGTAAAGGTGGAATTTGGCCTCGGGATATTCAGCCATTGCTTTGGCCAGTGCGGTGTCGAGATCACCAGAAGCGGGTCCGCCCAAGATGTTGATCATCACCGACCAGGGAGCCAGCGTCGAAGTGTCACCGAGTGGCAGATCAAGTACAGCGCGAAGGTGCTGCTCAAACTGGCTGGTCAGCGAGCCGTCCATACTCCAGTGACCGCTGTTGTGCGGACGCATCGCGAGTTCATTGACCAGGATTCTGTCGTCTTCAGTTTCGAACAGCTCCACCGCGAGCGCGCCGGTGATGTTGAGGCCGTCGGCAATCGTCTCAGCGATAGAGGCAGTCATCGTGGCAACTGCCCCCGCCGAATCGGGTGCCGGTGCAATCACCTCAGCGCACACGCCATCTTTCTGCACAGTTTCAACAACCGGCCACAGGGCTTTTGCTCCGCTCGGAGTACGAGCGATCTGCTGCGCGAGCTCACGACGAAACTCGACAAACTCTTCGACGAGGAGGGCCTCTCCGGGCTCTAGATCGGCAAACCAGTCAGATGCTTCGCTGGCCTGCGTAACTACACGCACGCCCTTCCCGTCATAGCCTCCCCGGGCAGTCTTGACCACAGCGCGCCCAGCGTATTCAGCGAGGAAGGCCGCGAGTTCAGCTTCGGTTGAGACACGGGCCCACCCCGGCACGGGAACTCCCAGTGCAGCGAGCCGCTCACGCATGACGAGTTTGTCCTGCGCGTAGACCAACGCTTCGGGGGTGGGTTGCACGTTCACGCCGGCAGCGACCAGCGACATCAGCACATCTTGCGGCACGTGTTCGTGATCGAAAGTGACAACATCGCAGTCTCGAGCAAAGGCGAGTACAGCATCCACATCGGTGTGGTCGCCTAGCGCAGTGACCGCAATCTTGGCAGATTCATAGCTGCCTTGAGCCAGCACATAAATTTCTAGACCAAGGTTGATGGCAGCTGGGGTCATCATTCGGGCTAACTGCCCGCCACCGATAACTCCAACTACTCTGGTCATCAAGGTGCCTCTCATTGCAAAGGATGTGCGCCACGATCGCCACACCTTAACTATTCTCGCCCATCCATCGCAAAGGCCGAACATGACAGTCACCAAAGCGCCCGTCATCGTGCGCCTGTGGGACAACTTGCTTCGTTATGCCCTGAAGTTTGGTGTGGTCGGACTGCTCGGCGTCGCGGTGGACGTCGGCATTTTCAATCTGCTTCGTGTGGATGCGCTGCACACCTCGTGGTGGATAAACACCGCCATCGGCGCCAAGGTAGTGAGCACCTCGGCGGCCATCATCTTCAACTGGCTGGGCAACCGTTATTGGACTTTTCGCGCGGAACGCCACAAACACATCGTTCGCGAATTTCTCGAATTCGTCGGTGCCTCGCTCATCGGAATGGGAGTAGCACTGGGTTGCTTGTGGGTATCACACCATGTTCTGGGCCTCAATAATCTCGTGGCAGACAACATCTCAGGCAATGTCATTGGCCTCGGCCTGGGCACCATCGTCCGCTTCGTGCTCTATCGCTTCTGGGTCTGGAATCCTGCCCTCAAGTCTCAAACCGGGGTGAGCATCGATGACTGATCCGCGCGAGACCGGAGCGGGCGCCCTCATCATCGTGCCCACCTACAACGAGCTCGAGAATTTGCCGCGGGTGATTGCTGCTATCCAGCAGACGGCCCCCGAAGCAGACATTCTCATCGTGGATGATGCCAGTCCCGACGGCACAGGGGCACTCGCCGACGAGTTCAGCCAGACCAACGAGCGCATTCACGTTCTACATCGCGCGGTCAAGAACGGCCTTGGCGATGCCTACCTCGAGGCCTTCGCCTGGGGGCTCGCACGCCCCTACGAGGTGCTCGTCGAAATGGATGCCGACGGATCGCACCCCGCCAGCGCACTCCCTGCACTTATCCACGCCGTGCGAGAAGTCCAGCCCTACCGGCTGGCCATTGGCTCCCGCTGGGTTCGCGGTGGCAGCGTCGTGAATTGGCCCTGGAACCGCAAAGCGCTCAGCCGCGGCGGCAACATTTACGCGCGCGTCATGCTGGGTTTGCCGGTCAAAGACGCCACCGCTGGGTTTCGGGCGTTCACGGCGAATGCGCTGCGGGGCATCCACCTCGATGACGTGAAATCACACGGCTACTGTTTTCAAATCGACATGACCAGGCGCATGCGGGATGCCGGTTTCGCTGAAGTCGAAGTGCCGATTGAGTTCCGCGAGCGCGAGTTTGGCGAGTCAAAAATGGATGGCTCGATTGTGCGCGAAGCCATGGGCAATGTCACCGTGTGGGGATTCAAACGGCTCTTTCGCCGCCCCTAGCTTGAGCGCGGATTCGCCTGGAAAACGAGCTCCGAAACAGCTGCAACGACGAGGTTGGGTCGGGGCACCGCGTGAATGCGCACGGGCTGCTCGGTGCCGACCCCCAGCAAAAGATCGCCGGTACCGAGTGCCATTTGCATCGGCGAGCGCCGGAGCGTCACGTCGGTCACACGGACATACAAAATTTCTCGGCGCACCCGATGGAACAAACCGTGGCTGACGATAACGCGCTGCGAGGTAAGCACCACACGGGATGCCAGCCAGGCAATCCACGGAACCAGCACTGCGATGAACACAAGAACGAGGTACACCACGATTGCCGTGATGTTGATCCAACTCTCGGTGAAGAGGCCCACCACGTAGGCGAGCACGCTGGTCAGAACGATAAACCCGAGCGCCGACCAGAGCAGATTTCCGGCGTGAGGACGAAAGCGGATGATGACCTCTTCATGGACAACGCGCGTCGAAGCGGTTCCCCCTAAATCAGTCACTATCCATTACTACCCTGAGATGAGTCACGTCTCCGGCAGCCACAGCGAGCAACTGCGCTTCGCCCACGTCCCCCACGCTCGCATCGACGATGAGTCGGCCCTCGCGATCGAGCGAGATAGCCGTGCCGAGGGTGGTTTGACCATTGGGAAGCTCGACGCGAACGCCGCGACCGAGAGTCGAGCATCCCTCGATGACCTCGCCCAGGAGCCCCGCCGCTTCGGCATCGCCGCCGGTCTCGGCCAGGCGTGCCAGCAGCGGCTCGAGCTGGGCGAGATATGCCGCGAGCACTGAGTCAACGTCGGTGACCGGCGCCCCGGCGAGTGCGAGCGAAGTGGAGGTTGGAGTTGGCAGCTCATCGGCGGTGAGGGTCAGGTTGACTCCCGACCCGATGATGACCGAACCATCGGGCTGCAGCTCGGTAAGGATGCCGCAGATCTTGTAATCGGCGATCAACACATCGTTGGGCCATTTCAAACCCACACCTGCACCGGCTGGAACCAGCGATGCAAGAGCGCGCGTCATCGCGAGCCCCGCGATGAGCGGAATCCAGCCGTACCCTTCCGGGCTAAATGCCCGTCCGCGCCCGGGTCGCACGACGACCGAGGCTGCCAAACAAGCTCCAGCCGGGGCCGTCCACACGCGTCCGAGTCGCCCTTTGCCTGCGGTCTGGTTATCGGTAGCTAAGACGGCAAGGTGCGGCCACGCATCCGCGGGTTCAGTTGACATGCGCCTAGCTAACTCGGTGTTTGTCGATCCAATTTCATCAAGCCACACCACGATCGGGGCGTGCGCGCGGGCGCGTTCAAGTTGCATAGAACCATTGTTGCGCCCACCGCCTTCGGTAGAGTGTTGGGGTGACTGACAAAGCGCAAAAAATCGATCCGTTCACTACCGCGGGCAAGCTAGCTGACCTCAAACAGCGCTACCACGAGGCGGTTACCGCCAGTGGTGAAGCCGCCATCGAGAAGCAGCACGCCAAGGGCAAGCTGACCGCCCGCGAGCGCATCGAAGAGCTGCTTGACCCGGGTTCGTTCGTCGAACTCGACGAGTACGTTCGTCACCGCACCACCGCATTCGGCATGGATGCGAAGCGCCCCTACGGCGACGCCGTCGTAACCGGTACCGGAACAATCCACGGCCGCCAGGTTGCTGTCTACTCACAGGACTTCACGATTTTCGGTGGCTCACTCGGTGAAGTAGCCGGTGAAAAGATCATCAAGGTCATGGACCTCGCTCTGCGCACCGGTGTTCCGATTCTCGGCATTCTCGACTCGGGCGGCGCGCGTATTCAAGAGGGCGTTGTCGCCCTGGGCAAGTACGGCGAAATCTTCCGCCGCAACACGGCTGCGTCGGGTGTCATCCCGCAGATCTCGATCATCATGGGACCCGCTGCTGGTGGTGCTGTCTACTCGCCCGCACTGACCGACTTCGTGATCATGGTCGATAAGACCAGCCACATGTTCGTAACCGGCCCCGACGTCATCAAGACCGTCACCGGTGAAGACGTCGGCTTCGAAGAGCTCGGTGGCGCACTGACGCACAACACCGTTTCGGGTGTTTCGCACTACCTGGCTGCCGACGAGCACGATGCGCTCGACTACGCGCGTTCACTGATTTCGTACCTGCCCGACAACAACATGGCGGACCACCCGGTCTACGACAGTGATGTTGAGCTCGAAACCACCGACGCTGACAAGCGCCTCAACACGATCATCCCCGACTCGCCCAACCAGCCCTACGACATGCACGAGATCATCAAGCACGTCGTTGACCACGGTGAGTTCCTCGAGGTGCAGCCGCTGTTCGCGCCGAACATCCTCATTGGTTTTGCGCGCGTGGAAGGCCGCTCGGTCGGCATCGTCGCGAACCAGCCCAGCCAGATGGCCGGAACCTTGAACATCGAAGCCGGTGAAAAGGCGAGCCGTTTCGTTCGTTTCTGCGATGCTTTCTCGATTCCGATCGTGACCCTGGTGGATGTTCCCGGCTACCTACCCGGAACGGACCAGGAATGGACCGGCGTGATTCGCCGTGGCGCCAAGTTGCTCTACGCCTACGCTGAGGCAACCGTGCCGCTGGTTACCGTCATCACCCGCAAGGCCTACGGTGGCGCATACATCGTGATGGGTTCGAAGCAAATGGGTGCCGACATCAACCTGGCCTGGCCCACCGCCGAGATTGCCGTCATGGGCGGTCAGGGTGCCGTCAACATTTTGTACCGCGACAAGATCAAGGCAGCTGAAGAAGCTGGCGAAGACGTCGCCGCTGTGCGCACTCGCCTCGCCAACGAGTACACCTACAATGTGGCCAGCCCGTTCTTGGCCGCCGAGCGCGGTGAGCTTGACGGCGTGATTGAGCCTGCGACCACCCGCGTAGCCATCGTGAAAGCGATGCGCGCCCTGCGTGGCAAGCGCGCCACTCAGCCGCCGAAGAAGCACGGAAACATCCCACTGTGAACCTCGACGACGCTCGCTTCATCACGCGCGGGGTCACTCCCGAAGAGAAGGCCGCCGTGTTGGCGGTACTCGACGCACAAATCGACGAAGAGTCCGTCATCGAACACGCCATTCAAAACCCGGGCGAGAATGCCTGGGCCCGCAGCCAGCGCGCCCTGCGCGAAGACTGGGGCAAGGGCGACCTTAGCTAGCTCACGCATCGCCCTCTTGCGATGAAGTGAATTTAGCGAGACACTTGTCCGCAATCCCCATTGGTTCCCCCAATTAATCGGGATGCACCATGAGACAGTGCACTTTTCGGGTTGTTGCCCTGAATCATGTGTGTCGGAGGGTCGGCTGCACAAGTCGGCCCTCCAACTCGTTAACCCCGTGATTCCAAGGATTTTCCGCTAACGCTAGAAAATTTCGAAATTTTTCCCTAGGGTTGCTACAGGCAAGCAAAGGGAGCCCATGTCGAAGTTATTTCACGCCGCTGCCGACGCAGTTAAAGACGTCGTCTTTGACGGCGCGGTCATCGCCGTAGGTGGTTTCGGAATCGGTGGAACGCCATTCGACCTCATCGAGGCGGTGCGCGACTCTGGCGCGAAGAACCTGACCATCGTGTCGAACAACCTTGGTGTCGATGGCAAGGGTCTGGGCATCCTGCTTGAAAACAATCAGGTGTCGAAGGCAATCGCGAGTTACGTTGGCGAGAACAAGCTGTTCGCCCAGCAGTTCTTAGACGGCGTTCTCGAGGTCGAGTTCTGCCCACAGGGCACTCTTGCCGAGCGCATGCGCGCCGGCGGATCAGGTATCCCTGGTTTCTACACCGCTACTGGCGTGGGCACACCGGTCGCCGAGGGCAAACCCACCATGGACTTCGACGGCAAAACCTATTTGCTCGAGCGCGGCATCAAGGCCGATGTCGCCCTCGTCCGGGCACACACCGCCGACCTCGAAGGCAACCTGCGCTATCGATTCTCAGCGCGCAACTTCAACCCGCTTGTGGCGATGTGCGGGGCGGTGACGATTGCCGAGGCCCAGAACATCCTCACCGACGAGTACATCGACCCGAACGAGGTCATGACGCCGGGCATCTTTGTGCAGCGCGTAATCAAGGCGCATCACGCTCCCGAGTTCGAAAACATCAACACCCGCCCGCGGGTCTAGGAGGCACTCATGGCTTGGACACGCGACCAGATGGCTGCCATCGCAGCGCTCGACCTCGAAGACGGGCAGTACGTCAACCTGGGCATCGGCATCCCGACCCTGGTGGCGAACAACCTGCCGGCCGGCGTACACGTCACCCTGCAGAGCGAAAACGGAATCCTGGGCATGGGCCCCTTCCCGTTTGATGGCGACGAGGATGCTGACCTCATCAATGCCGGCAAGCAGACGGTCACTCTGCTCGAGGGTGCAAGCATCTTCGACTCGGCCACCTCGTTCGCGATGATTCGCGGCGGGCACGTCGCCACTGCAATTCTGGGCGCGCTCCAGGTCTCGGGTCACGGCGACCTGGCTAACTGGACCATCCCCGGCAAGTTGGTCAAGGGCATGGGCGGCGCGATGGACCTGGTCGCAGGCACCCCGCACGTGATTGTGCTCACCGAGCACAACGCCAAGGACGGGTCGGCGAAAATCGTGCGCGAGTGCAACCTGCCGCTCACCGGACTCAAGTGCGTGAACAAGATCATCAGCGATCTCGCCGTCTTCGATGTCACCGAGAACGGGCTCGTGCTGCGTGCCATAGCCGACGGCGTGACCGTGGATGAACTGCGCGAGAAGACCGACGATGACTTCGCGGTGGATCTCGATGCATCCTTCGTGGCACCCGCCGCTTAGGCAACTTAAGCAATGAGTGCATAATTTCGAAATTTCCTATACATTCGAAATGTTAGGAACGCGCTGTAGCGTTCGACACGTTTGAACTCGACGAGGAGTGACATGTCGACCACGACCGATGTAGATGTCGTTATTGCGGGCATGGGCCCGGTTGGAAAGATGATGGGCCTCATGCTGGGCCGCCGAGGCTACTCGGTACTCATCGCGGATAAGCAGGCCAGCCAGTACATGCTGCCCCGCGCCGTTGCGCACGACGCCGAAGTAGCGCGCATTTTTCAGGCCGCCGACATGCACGTCGACAAGATGCCCGACGCCTTCGAGGTCTACAACGATGTGTACCTGTGGGTAAACGCCGAGCGCAAAACCATCTTCGAAGTCGATTGGACGGCGCCCGACCCACAGGGTTGGCAGACCACCTACTTTTACGGTCAGCCCAACATGGAGCAGCACCTCGACAAGCGCATGCACGGTACGGGCAATGTCGAAGCACACTGGAACACCGAAGTGGTTTTCGCTGGCCAAGACGAATCATCGGTCACCGTGACGCTCAAGAACGTTGCCTCGGGCGAGAGCCGCAACGTTCGCGCCAAGTACCTGCTCGGCGCCGACGGAGCCAACAGCGATACCCGCAAGAGCCAGAACATCTCGTGGAATGACCTGGGTTACTTCTTCAACTGGCTGGTCGTGGATGTGGTTCCCGGCCCCGACTGCAAGGTCACTCACCTCGCTCTGCAGATCGCTGATCCCAAGCGCCCGACCACGGTCGTGCCCGGTGGTCCCGGTCGTCGTCGTTGGGAGTTCATGCTCCTGCCCGACGAGAAGCCCGAAGAGCTCGACAACGAAGAGAACATCTGGCGGCTACTCTCAGCCTTCGACGTTCGTCCCGACAACGCGAAGATGGAACGTCACACGATTTACCGCTTCGAGTCGGCCTGGGCGACCCAGTGGCGCAACGGCCGCGTCTTCATCATGGGTGACGCTGCCCACAAGATGCCGCCGTTTGCTGGTCAGGGTCTGGCCTCGGGCGTACGCGACGTCATGAACCTCGCCTGGAAGCTCGACCTGGTGATGCAGGGCAAGGCGAAGGATGCTCTGCTCGACACCTACACGAGCGAGCGCAGCGTTCACATCAAAGACATGATCGACTTCTCGATCGCTCTCGGCAGCATCATCTGCATCCCTGATGAAGAGGCAGCGGCGGCACGTGACGCGAAGATGCTCGCCGACATCGAAGCCGGTGTTGAGGCCGCTCCCCCGCCCAAGCCGCGCCTGGGCGAAGGCCTCTGGCACGGCGAGACCGGCGGGTACCTGTCGTGGCAGGGTCGTGTGACGACAGCCGCACATCCCACCCCCGATCGTTTCGATGATGTGATGGGCCCGGGCGCACTCGTGTTGCGTGACGCAGCGAGCGCGAGCGAATTGTCAGCTGAGACTGTTGCGGAACTCACTGGCTTGGGCATCGTGGTGGTCACGGTCGACCCGCAGGGCAGCGACCGCAGTGACATCACGGCAGTGGCGGATGTGGACAACCACTACGCCAACTGGTTCGTTGACCTCAACGCTTCCGCTGCACTGATTCGCCCCGACTTCTATGTCTACGGTTCCGCGTCGAGCGCGACTGAAGTCGCTAAACTCGCTCAAGACTTCATTCACGAAGTCACCGGCAAGTAGTACACAGGCGAGGGAGGTCGAGCAGTGACACAGTTGGCTAAAACCCGTCACGGCCAGGTCTACCTCAGCCTGCGTGCAGACATTCTCTCGGGTCGCGTGCACCCGGGAGAGAAGCTGCCCTTTGCCGCGCTGAGCGAGCGTTACGGCTTCAGCGTCGGCGTGATTCGTGAAGCTCTCTCTCGCCTCGTCGAACAGGGGCTGGTGGAGAACCTGCCTCAACAGGGCTTTCGCGTCGCCTCGGTGTCGCGCGAGAACCTCATCCACCTGACTCAGGCTCGTTGCGAGATCGAGTCATTGACCGTCAAGCACTCCATTGCTGAGGGCGACGTCAACTGGAAGGCCGAGGTTGTTGCTGCGCTGTTCAAGCTCAACAACACCCCGCAGATGGACTCCGACGAGCCGAGCATGCTTTCTGAAGAGTGGGTCGAGGCACACAGCGCGTTCCACTCAATCATTCTGGCCGGATGCTCGAACCCGCGCTTGAACGACATTTGCACGCAGCTGCGCGACTCCGCTGAGCTTTACCGCCGTTGGTCGGCGCGTCTGGGCGAGCAAGAGCACCGTGATATTCCTGCCGAACACACCGCCATCGCAAATGCAGTCACCGAGGGCAAGGCGGACCTCGCCGCCAAGCTCCTCTCGGAGCACATTTCACTCACGAGTCAGCTGTTGCTCGACTCGGGCTTCATCGGCTCTCATGACGAGAACGATGAATTGAACGTGGCTTCGGCCTCATAAAGGAGTCATCACCGATGATTGTTCACACCACGAGTTTCGTGTTTAAGGCAGATCGCCCGGCTGGTTCTGCCGAGTCGCTCAAGACCGAGTTGCGCGAACAGATCCAGGGCTTTCCTGGGCTGATCGCCTACTACAACGGTGACAACCTCGGCATCCGTCCGGGCGCTGCCGACTTCGGCGTGTGCGCAGTTTTTGACTCGGTTGAGAACTTGACCCACTACCTCGAGCACCCCGGCCACAAAGAGATCGTGACGCGTTGGGCCGACCAGGTCATCGCGAGCCGCCAGACCGTTCAGTTCGACTCCGAGAAGTAGTCGCTCGGTTGTTATTGAGACCAATAAAGAATCCCGCTCCGAATTGGAGCGGGATTCTTATTTGACGCTGTGCGTAATCTGCGGCGATTAACTACTTGGCAGCGACAATCTTGTTGCGCATCTCACCGATGCCCTTACCCCAGGTCACGAGCTCTTCGCCGACGTTGAGGTACACCTGCGGCTTGCGGCCGAGACCAACACCCGAGGGGGTGCCCGTCCAAATCTGGTCGCCGGGGAACAGCGTGAGGCGAGCGCTCAAGTATTCGATGAGCTCAGGAACCGAGAAAACGAGGTCGTTCGAGTTGTCGTTCTGACGAACATCGCCGTCGACCGAGCATCCGAGTTCAATGGCGTTGGGGTCTTCGAATTCATCGAGGGTGACCACGAACGGGCCGGTGGGGCCGAACTTGTCGAACGACTTTGCGAAGGAGAACTGCGGAGCCGGACCCTTGCCCTGCGTAACGCGCTCGGAGATGTCTTGGCCCATGGTGTAACCGGCGACGTAGTCGAATGCGTCGGCTGCCTTGACGTGGCGAGCGGTCTTGCCGATAACGGCAATGAGCTCGGTCTCCCAGTCGTTCTTGCCATCGACGGGGATCGGAACCTCGGCGTAGGGGCCGGTGATGCAGGATTGGAACTTGGTGAAGATGGTGGGTTCTTCGGGAACCGAGAATCCACCTTCGGCAGCGTGCTTGGCGTAGTTCATGCCGATCGCGAAGATCTGGCGCGGAGTCGGAACCGGGCTGTCCAGATCGGTGGCGGCGAAGTCTGTTGCCTGGGCAGCATCAACGCTCTTGCCCCATGCCACGAAGGCGTCCCACTCGTTGTAGACCTCTTGAATCGAGGACGAAAACTTGCCCGAGCTGGCAGTCTCGACGTCTACCGCCTTGCCGTCGGCAACAACGATTGTGAGGCGACCCTTCACGTTTGCGATTTTCACTTAGCTTCTCCTCAAGCTGAAATGGCTGAGCATGTGACCTTCTCACCACCGAGAAATGCTCAATAAGAACAGACTACCGAACGCGGAACAAAAATTTCGAAATTTTTTTGGAAAAACGAATTTCGTTCCGACTGTTGGGACGGAACTACTGTTTGCCGAGGCGAACCACGGTCTCCACGTGGTGCGTGTTCGGGAACAGATCGAAGGCTTCGAGGTGCTCCACGGAGTATCCATGGGCCGCGAAGTACTTCACGTCTCGCGCCAGGGCAACCGGGTCGCACGCCACGTAGATCACTTGCTCGGGAGCGAGTTTGCCGAGCGCATCTACCACATCACGACCTGCACCCGAGCGCGGCGGATCCAGCACAACCGTCGATGTCGACCAGGCTTTCGCCTCGCGTTCCGAGGTGTTCGCGACAACATCGCGCAAGTAGTGATCGACGCGCGCGGTAATCGCACGGGCACCTACCCAATCGGCCAGATTGTGGGCGGCGAACTCCGTGGCGCTCTCATTGGACTCGACGCTCACCATGCGAGTGGTGCTTCCAAAGCGATCGCCCATCGCAGCTGCAAGCAAGCCAACGCCGCCGTACAGGTCGTGGTTCGCTGCCTTCACGTCGAAACGGTCGGCGTCGATGGCGCGCGAGACCGCGTCCGTCAGCGTGGTTGCCGCGTGACGATGAACTTGCCAAAAGCCGTCCTCCGCGAGGCGGAACTCGCGTTCGCCCACCCGCTCGCGAATGATGACCTGCTTGTCGCGCGCGCCCTCCATGCGGGCGGTGACACGGGCACGGTCGGCGCTCGGTGCGATCAGGTCGATGGCAAACGCACCATTGATGCGCTGCGTCAACGGGGCAAGCTCATTCAGCTCCGCCACCGCCAGTGGCAACGACCCGACCTCGATGACGCGATGCGACCTTGAGGCGTATGGGCCGACCCGGCCCTCGTCATCGACGTGCAGACGCACGCGCGTGCGCCAACCGGTACCCGCCGACTCGTCATCACCAGGAAGGGCTTGGACAGCAACTTTGCCGGCCCAGGCATCCGTGCCGCCGAAGCGATGCAGTGAATCCTCGATGACGAACGCCTTGAGCGCGCGCTGATGAGCCAGCTCGATGTGGCCAAACTCGGCGCCACCCACGCGGTTGTCCGGGTCGCGACTGATGTCTGCCTCCGCCCACACGTGTGGCTTGCGATGCTTCGATGCCGTGAGCACCTCAACGGTTTCAGCCCGCCAAAACTTTTTTTGCGAAGTGTCGGTCACGCGAGCGACCACGCGCTCGCCGTCGATGGCGTCGCTCACGAACACGACGCGCCCCTCGTGACGAGCCACAAAAATGCCGCCGTGTGCGACGTTGGTAATCTCAAGTTCCAGAAGTTCCACCTCATAAGCATTCCAGATACGAGCACGATGAAAGGCGGATGCGCCGTGCAACTCTTTCTCGCATCCACATCCCCCGCGCGGCTGGCCACGCTCCGCGCCGCCGGAATCGAACCCGTCGTGGTTCCCAGCGAGGTGGACGAAGACGCCGTCGTCGCGGCAGCCGAAGCTTCGGGCGGCGCGCTGAGCCCTGCCGACATGGTGCTGTTGCTCGCCCGAGCAAAGGCCGAGGCAGTGGTGAACGAAGTGGCTGCTAGCGCCAGCGGCGACGCGCTCATTCTCGGCGGCGACTCCGCCTTCGTCATCGACGGAGAAATTTTTGGCAAGCCGCACACCGCCGAGCGCGCGAGCGCCCGCTGGCATGCTCACCGGGGTCGTACCGGTCAACTCTTTTCGGGACACTGGCTCATCCGCCTTGGAAACGGCAACGAGGTTGCGCAGGCTGGCGAAGTAGCCGTGGCCGATGTGACCTTCGTCGAAGACATCACCGACGACGAGATTGCCGCGTACGTGGCAAGTGACGAGCCGCTCAAGGTCGCCGGCGCCTTCACGATCGACAGTCTTGGTTCGGCGTTCATCGAGACGATTTCGGGCGACCCATCCACGGTTGTCGGCGTCTCGGTTCCGACCGTGCGCAGGCTGACCCGTGAACTTGGTGTTTTTTGGCCTGATCTGTGGAACCGCAACCGGGCCTGATTAGCCCGCGCAACGCACGAAAACAAAGCCCACTCAGTAGGCTTAGGAACTATGCCACGCATTACCAAGGTGCTCATTGCCAACCGCGGCGAAATTGCCGTTCGCATCATCCGCGCAGCGCGCGATAGCGGTATCGGTTCGGTTGCCGTTTACGCCGACCAAGACCGGGATGCCCTGCACGCCAAGCTCGCTGACGAGGCTTATGCACTCAACGGTACGACCAGCGCCGAGACCTACCTCGTCATCGACAAGATCCTCGGTGTGGCTCGTCGCTCGGGTGCTGACGCGGTTCACCCCGGCTACGGATTCCTCGCGGAAAACGCTGACTTTGCTCGTCGCGTGATCGCCGCCGGCCTCATCTGGATTGGCCCGAGCCCTGAAGCAATCGAACAGCTCGGTGACAAGGTTTCAGCTCGTCACGTTGCCGAAAAGGTGGGCGCTCCGCTCGCACCGGGAACCATCAACCCGGTCGAGACCGCCGAAGAAGTTATTGCTTTTGCTGACAAGGTCGGTCTGCCCGTTGCGATCAAGGCAGCGTTCGGTGGTGGCGGTCGCGGCCTCAAGGTCGCACGCACCCGTGAAGAAGTTGCCGACCAGTTCGAGTCGGCCACGCGTGAGGCCATTGCGGCGTTCGGCCGCGGTGAGTGTTTCGTTGAGAAGTACCTGGACAAGCCCCGCCACGTCGAAACCCAATGCCTCGCCGACCAGTTCGGCAACGTGGTCGTTGTCTCGACCCGTGACTGCTCACTGCAGCGTCGCCACCAGAAACTGGTCGAAGAAGCGCCCGCGCCGTTCCTCACCGACAATCAGCGCGACGAGCTTTACCGCGCATCCAAAGCCATCCTCAAAGAGGTTGGTTACGTTGGCGCCGGTACCTGTGAATTCTTGATCGGTGCCGACGGTACCGTCTCGTTCCTCGAGGTCAACACGCGTCTCCAAGTGGAGCACCCGGTCTCCGAAGAGGTCACCGGCATCGACCTGGTTCGCGAGCAGTTCCGACTCGCTGAGGGTGGCACGCTCGACTACGACGACCCCGAGATCACCGGGCACTCGTTCGAGTTCCGCATCAACGGTGAGGATGCTGGCCGTAACTTCTTGCCCGCACCTGGCCCGGTTCACGTGTTCCGCGCCCCCGGAGGCCCCGGCGTTCGCGTCGACGCAGGTGTTCAAGCCGGCGACGTCATCTCGGGATCATTCGACTCGATGATTGCCAAGCTCATCGTCACCGGTGCAACCCGCGAAGAAGCTCTCGAGCGATCGCGTCGCGCACTCGACGAGTTCCAGGTTGCTGGCCTTCCCACCGTGCTTCCCTTCCACCGTTCCATCGTTCGCGACCCCGCGTTCGCCCCCAGTGGTGACAAGCCGTTCTCGGTGTACACGAGCTGGATCGAGACCGAGTACAAGAACGAAATCGAGCCGTGGAGCGGTGAGACCGAAGAGACTCCCGCCGAGTCGAAGCGTCAGCACGTGACCATCGAGGTGGATGGCCGTCGCATCGAAGTTCAGCTTCCCGCCAAGCTCCTGCGCGCAAACATGAGCGACCTAGCCACGCTGGGCCCTGCCCCCAAGCGCAAAGAATCGGCTGGCGTCGACATGGGCGGCGGCAACGCAGTCAAGGCTCCGATGCAGGCATCGGTGGTCAAGGTTGCGGTTGAAGACGGACAGAAAGTCGCCAAGGGCGAGCTCGTCATCGTGCTCGAGGCCATGAAGATGGAACAGCAAGTCACCGCACCGCGCGACGGTGTGGTGCGCAACATCAACGCCGAGATCGGCTCGACCATCTCAAACGGTCACCTGCTTCTCACCATCGAAGACGAGTAGTTCACGGCCCGAGACCTCGGGCAAAAATGCCTACTCGGCGACTTTGTGAAGCGCCCGCGCGACGTCACCAATGGTGGTGGTCAACGACGGGTAAATCGAGAACGCTCCGGCCAGGTCATCCACTGTGAGTCGGTGTTCAACCGCGAGCGCAATGGGGAAGATCAGCTCCGAAGCGTTGGGCGCCACGACCACGCCACCCATCACCGTGCGGCTGGTGCGGGTCGAGATGAGCTTGACGAATCCGTCGGTGATGCCCATCATCTTGGCGCGCGGGTTCGACTCCAGCTCGATGGTGTGAATCTCGCCGCGGATAACCCCCGCTTCGATGTCGGCCTGCGAGAAGCCCACCGTAGCAATTTGTGGGTTGGTGAAAACGTTGGCCGCCACGTTGCGCTCGTCGATGGGTTCGACGGCATCGCCGAGCGCGTGAAAAACCGCGGTGCGACCCTGCATGCCAGCGACCGATGCCAGTGGCAGCGCTGCCGAGCAGTCACCGACTCCATAAATATTGGGAACGCTCGAACGAGCCACGCGATTCACCCGAATGTGGCCCGACTCGGTCAGCTCAACGCCGACCTCTTCAAGTCCAATACCGGCCGTGTTCGGTACCGAACCAACCGCCATCAGCACATGGCTACCTTCAATAACCGAGCCGTCCACCAGCGTGACCGCGACGCCCGAGCCGGTGTTCTCGACCTTCTCGGCTCGTGACTGCGACTTGATGGTGATGCCATTGCGAATAAAGACGTCCTCGATCACGGCAGCCGCATCCGCGTCTTCACCGGGCAGAACCTGGTCGCGGCTCGAGACCAGAGTGACCTGGGCACCCAGGCCGCGATAAGCGCTCGCGAATTCGGCACCGGTCACACCCGAACCGATCACAATGATGTGCTCAGGAATGGTGGTGAGGTTGTAGAGCTGGGTCCAGGTGAGAATGCGTTCACCGTCGGGCTTGGCAGATTCCAGGATGCGCGGCGAGGCACCCACCGACACGATGATGGTGTCCGCTTCGATGCGCTCAAAATCGGTTCCGCCGGCACCCGCCGAAATAATGACGGCGTCATTGCCATCGAGTCGACCGTGACCATCGACGATGCGTACACCAGCATCCCGCAGTGCGTGTTGCATGTCCTTCGATGTGTCCTGGGCAAGGCCGAGCAAACGCTTGTTCACCACGCCGAGGTTGACAGCGAGTTCAGGTCGGCTTGCCTTGCCGTCGGCACCGCGAACGTAAAACTGCACGCCGAGCGTTTCAGCGGTTCCCATGTTTGTCGCGGCCTCAGCAGTGGCGATGAGCGTCTTCGAGGGCACCACGTCGGTGAGAACAGCTGCGCCACCAACGCCCGCACGCTCGACCAGAGTGACCTCAGCGCCGAGCTGAGCACCTGCCAGAGCAGCCTCGTAACCGCCGGGGCCTCCCCCGATGACAACGACCCGTTGCTTGTTCTCAAAACCAAAAGCCATATCTCCATTCTGCCGGGATACTAGAGAGGTGACGAATAAACCGACGGAACATCACCTTCTGGCACAAGCAGCGGCCGAATACATTGCGCGCTCGTCAGGTGTGGTTCGTCACGACATCGCGCTAACTTTGGGCAGCGGATGGGCTCAGGCTGGCGAAACTCTGGGGGAGACGCTCGCGCTGATTGATGCTCACGATGTTCCCGGTTTTCGTCGCCCAGCACTCGACGGCCATGCCGGCACCATTCGTTCGGTGCGGCTTGCCAGCGGAAAACACCTGCTCATCATCGGAGCGCGCACTCACCTGTATGAGGGGCACGGCGTGGGCGCAGTAGCCCACGGCGTCTACACCGCCGCGGCTGCAGGCGTTTCCACCATGATCCTCACCAACGCGTCGGGTTCACTTCGCCGTGAATGGATGCCCGGCACGACGGTGCTCATTCGCGACCACATCAACCTCACCGCTACCAGCCCCATCGAGGGCGCGCGATTCGTGGATATGTCGCAGGCCTACTCGCCCGCACTGCGCCAGCTGGCCATCGAGCTTTACCCGAACCTGCCCACTGGCGTATACGCCCAATTCCGCGGGCCACAGTACGAGACGCCAGCGGAGATCAAGATGGCGGGCATTCTCGGGGCCGACATCATCGGCATGTCCACGGTTCTCGAAACTATCGCCACACGCGAAGTCGGTCTCGACGTGCTGGGTCTTTCTCTCGTCACCAACCTGGCCGCCGGTGTTGGCGCCGAGCCACTGGCACACGAAGATGTCGTGGCCGCTGGCGAAGCCGCGCTGCCGCGACTGGCGGGCATGCTCAGCGCGATTGTCGACCGTCTATGACGTCGGGCTGCGAAACCGACGACAAGATTCCGGCCAGCGCGGAACTGCTCGCTCGGGTGAGGTCGTGGATTGCGGCCGACCCCGACCCGGATACGCGCGCCGAGCTGAAGTCACTGCTGGCGTGCAACGACGGTGTGGCGCTGGCTGATCGGTTCGACCATCCGTTGAGTTTTGGCACGGCCGGTCTGCGTGGCGCCATCGGCGCCGGCCCCAGTCGCATGAACCGCGTCGTGGTGGCGCACGCGAGCGCAGGTTTCGCCTCCTACTTATTAGAGCGGGCGGATGTTCGCCCCGTGGTCGTCATCGGCCGGGATGCCCGCACCAAGTCAGACCTCTTTGCCGAGGATGCTGCCCGCACGTTCGCGGGCGCCGGGTGCGACGCGATTTTGCTCGACGGGCCTGTGCCGACACCTGTGCTCGCCTTTGCGGTTCGCTACCTCAACGCCGACGCGGGCGTGATGGTCACCGCAAGCCACAACCCGGCAGCAGACAACGGCTACAAGGTCTACCTCGGCGGTGCCGACGAGGGCGCGCAGATTGTCTCGCCAACCGATGCCGAGATTCAAGACAAGATTCGTGCGGCGAGCGCGATTCGGTTCGCCCAGATTCCCACGAGCGTGTACCGCACCGCTGGGCCCGAGATTCGCGATGCCTACGTCGCCGAGACCGCAGCGGTAGCGCCCGCCACTCCTGGTGAATTTGCTCGAGTGGTTTACACGCCCATGCACGGTGTCGGCCTCGACACCTTTACCCGCGTTCTGACCGCCGCCGGCTACCCGATGCCGACTGTGGTTACTGTGCAGGCCGAGCCCGATTCGAGCTTTCCCACTCTGCCGTTTCCGAACCCCGAGGAAGAGGGGGCATTGGATAAGGCGCTTGCAATAGCGAAGGTCGAGAACGCTGACCTCATCGTCGCCCACGACCCCGATGCCGATCGCCTCTCGGTGAGCGTTTCGTCCCCGCAGGGCTTTCGCACGCTCACCGGCAACGAGCTGGGGGCGCTATTGGGCTGGTGGATTGCCGAGCGGGCCAGCGCGCGCGGCGAAGCCGGAACCTTTGCGACCACGTTCGTCTCGGCCCCGGCGCTCGAGCGAATAGCCGCACACTACGGTTTCGAATCGGTGCGCACCCCGAGCGGCTTCAAATGGATCGGTCGCGTGCCCAATCTGTTGTTCGGCTACGAAGAAGCCCTGGGCTACCTGGTCAATCCGAACACCGTGCACGACAAAGACGGCATTTCAGCCGCCGTGGCGATACTCAGCCTGGCCACCGATCTGTACCGCGAGGGGCGCAACCTGAGTGATGTTGTCGACGAGATCGCGACCCGGTTCGGCGGGGTGGCGAGCTACTCATTGTCCATTCGATTCGAACGCGCATCCGATGTGGCCTCGGCCATGGTACGCACGCGCAGCAACCCGCCCGCATCGATGAACGGCGCCAAAGTTGAGAGCGTCGAGGACTACTTGCCCGCCACCAACCTGCTTGCCTGGAACCTCAGCGACGGCACCCGCGTGCTCCTGCGCCCGAGCGGAACCGAGCCCAAGCTCAAGATTTACGTGTTCGCCGACACAGCCGCTCAGGCACGCACACTCGGCGACGCGCTCACGCAAAGCGCACCCTGGTCAGCTACTTCGTAGCTTTCTTTGCAGCGGTGGCTTGACGCGCACCAGCGGCAATCACGGTTGCACCCGAGGTGAGCAGCGCACGACGCCACGGCAGTGTTCCCTCGATCTCGATCTCGATGGTGAAGCTCAAAATGGTTCGGATGAGAACGATGAGGCCCAGGCCCAGCATGTTCTCGATCGTCGGCGCGACGGTGATGGTTCGAATAAGGTCGGCCGCCACGAAGATTTCGAGGCCCAGCAGAATTGATCCCCCGAGCACGTTGCGCAGTGAACGCACGGCTACCGCAACGCCGAGCCCGCGCCCAAGTGCCACCAGCGAGTAGACGAACGCGGCAATCAGTCCGAAGACGATGACAGCCGCACCGAGAAACTCGATGACGGTGACGGTGCCCGAGTAGATCGCTTCAACGTTCATGGGTTCAGCCTAGAGCGCGACTGGCCTGCACAGTCTCGATGAATCCTTGGTGGATGCGTTCGGCGAGCGCCTCACGCTCGTCCAGCGGCAGGAAGGCGGCGATGGCCGCGTTGAGTTGGAAAGCCTCGAGGTCGGCAATTCCATAACCGAACGCGTCGGCCAGCAGGGTGAGCTCGCGACTGAGCGAGGTGCCACTCTGTAAACGATTGTCGCTGTTGACCGTGACCGTGAAACCCAGTTGGAAGAAGAGGTCGAACGGATGCGCATCCATCGTCGTTCCCCAAGCCGCGGTGGCCCCGGTCTGGAGGTTCGAGCTCGGGCTCATCTCAAGCGCGATGCCCCGGTCTTTCACCCACTGCGCGAGCTCTCCCAGGCTCACCAGGGTGAGCGCGTCGTCTTCGGTTTCGATCGAGATGTCTTCGGCCAGACGCACACCGTGGCCGAGTCGAATCGCGCGACCGTCGTACAGAGCCGAGCGAATCGACTCGAGACCGTCGGCCTCACCCGCGTGCACCGTGGTGGGAACCAGCTCGCGCGCCAGCAGCTCGAAAGCCTCGCGGTGCTTCGACGCGGGAAAGCCTGCCTCCGCGCCGGCGATATCAAAGCCGACCACGCCGCCCACATCAACACTGCGGTTGCGCTGACGCACCGCGAGCTCAGCAATTTCGAGCGAACGGTCGGCGTGACGCATCGCGGTAATGAGCTGGCGCGCATCAATCTCGCGGCCCAGTGCCGCCGCGTCTTCGACGCCCTGGCGCAAACCGGTTTCAACCAGTTCGACGACCTCATCGAGCGAAAGCCCTTGGGTCAGGTGCTGCTCAGGTGCCCAACGCAGCTCGGCGTAAACCACGCCGTCGGCGGCGAGATCGAGCACGCTCTCGCGAGCCACGCGGGTGAGCCCCTCGGGGGTTTGCATGACCGCGCAGGTCAGATCAAATGTGGTGAGGTACTCGACAAGCGAACCTGCGTTCGAGGAGGCATCAAACCACTGCGTCAGCTCGCTTACGGTGAGAGCGGGAACCTCAATTCCCTGTGCCTCGGCGAGTTCGAGAATGGTCGCCGGGCGAAGCGAACCGTCGAGGTGGTCGTGCAACGAAACCTTCGGTAGTGCCGTGACATCGACACCTTCGACAAAGTATTCGTGCGGTTCAGACAAAGTAATCAGCCTTAGAGAACGTCGTCGCGGCCGGCGAGGCGCAGCGAATCGACCACGGACTTGACGCGCTGCGCGTTGTGCGTGGTGGTGATGAGAAGGGCATCCGGGGTGTCGACGATGACGATGTCTTTGACGCCGACAACGGCGATAGTGCGACCGGCCTCAGACACCACAATGCCGTTGGAGTTGTCGGCGAGCACGCGAGCACCTTCACCCAAAATGGCCAGGTCTTTTTTGTATCCCGAGGAATGCAACTTGGCGATGGAGGCGAAGTCGCCCACGTCGTCCCAGTCGAACTCGCCGGGTATGGTGACCAACTTGCCCGCGGCCGCGGCCGGTTCGGCAACCGAGTAATCAATCGCGATTTTCTTGAGCTTGGGCCAGACCTTGTCGACAACGGCACCGCGCGCGGGGGTATCCCAGGCTTCAGCCAATTCGAGCAGCCCAGCCAGAAGCTCAGGTTCGGTCTTGCCGAGCTCATCAAGAATCACGGATGCGCGTGAGATGAACATGCCCGCATTCCACAGGTAGTCCCCCGAATCGAGGTACTCCTGCGCCTTGTGCGCGCTTGGCTTTTCAACGAAGGTATCGACGGCGAGCGCGGTGGGAGCACCATCAATGGCAATTTCTGCAGGTGCGTGAATATAGCCAAAACCGACTGCGGCCTCGGTGGGACGAATTCCAATGGTGGCGATGAAGCCCGCACGAGCGGCAGCCACGGCCTCTTCGACCGCGCGGTTGAAGAAACGCGTGCCGCGAATGACGTGATCGGCAGCGAACGAACCGATGATGACGCCGGGCTCGCGTCGCTCGAGAATCGCGGCAGCCAAACCAATCGCGGCCGAGGAATCACGCGGCTCACTCTCCAGCACGACATTCAGATCGGCCAGCGCAGGAATCTGCTCTTCGACGGCGGCGCGGTGCGCGCGACCGGTGACCACCATGATGCGGTCTTCGCCGGCAAGGGGTGCGAGTCGATCCCAGGTGTCACGCAACAGTGAGGAACCAGAACCGGTCAGGTCGTGCAAGAACTTGGGGGCATCGGCGCGGGACAGCGGCCACAGTCGCGACCCTATTCCGCCTGCCGGAATGACCGCGTAAAACCCACTAATAGGCAGTGCCGACTTCGTCATATCTAGAGACTACCCGCGATGAACACTCGGTGCTGTGCCTTACTCCCCACTGAGAAAATGCCTAGAATTGCGATATTGCCTGTGCCTGTCACTCAGGCGCACTTCCATAGCAACTTTCACAACCAGAAGGGTTGTTCACCGTGTCCGTAGTTTCGGAACCTCGCGTGAAAGCCAAGAAGGCTCAACGCTCAGGCGGCACGCTTTACCGCGGTCGCGAGGGAATGTGGTCGTGGGTGCTCCACCGTGTAACCGGTGTAGCCATCTTCTTCTTCCTTCTTGTCCACATCCTCGACACCTCACTGGTGCGACTCAGCCCCGAGGCGTACAACGCCGTTATCGGCACCTACAAGAACCCGCTCATGGGTGTCGGTGAGATCGGTCTGGTTGGTGCGATCATCTTCCACGCGCTCAACGGTCTGCGCATCATCCTGGTGGATTACTGGAGCAAGGGCGTCAAGTACCAGCGCGTCATGTTCTGGATCGTCATCGCCCTCTGGGTCGTGCTGATGGCCGGATTCGTGCCTCGCCAGATCATCACCATCATTTCGGAGGTGCAGGGCTAATGACTACGGTTGCAACTCCGCGCTCCCCCTACGCACGTGAACCCCGCAAGGCCGGCAAGGTCAACTGGGAAAAGTGGGGCTGGGTTTACATGCGCGCTTCGGGCGTTGTGCTCGTCGTGCTCATCCTTGGTCACCTCTGGGTGAACCTCATCGCTGGCGAGGGTGTCAAGCAGATTGACTTCGCCTTCGTTGCTGGCAAGTGGGCCAGCCCGTTCTGGCAGATCTGGGATGCGCTCATGCTGGTGCTCGCCCTCATTCACGGTGGCAACGGTATGCGCACCATCATCAACGACTACTCGGCTGGTCGCGCACTCGGCAAGGTCATGAAGGGCGCCGTGCTGGTTGCCGTCATCGTGCTCATCGTTCTCGGTTTGCTCGTGATCTTCACGTTCGACCCGTGCCCCGTTCTCAACGGACAGCTCGCACCGGGTGTTCCCGCGTTCTGCACCGCCATCAAGTAATCCTTTTCTCGTAAACGAAAGCTAGGAATCGTGTCACCTCAGACTCACGAAGAAAGCAAGGTCGTGGACGGCATCCACTACCACCAGTACGACGTTGTCATCGTCGGTGCCGGTGGAGCCGGTATGCGCGCGGCTATCGAAGCTGGCCCCAAGGCTAAGACCGCGGTCATCACCAAGCTCTACCCCACGCGTTCGCACACCGGTGCAGCGCAGGGTGGCATGGCTGCCGCGCTGGCCAACGTCGAAGAAGACAACTGGGAATGGCACACCTTCGACACCGTCAAGGGTGGCGACTACCTGGTCGACCAGGATGCTGCTGAGATTCTCGCCAAAGAGGCCATCGACGCAGTCATCGACCTTGAGAACATGGGTCTGCCATTCAACCGCACGCCCGAGGGCAAGATTGACCAGCGTCGTTTCGGTGGCCACACCCGCGACCACGGTAAAGCTCCCGTTCGTCGTGCCTGCTACGCAGCTGACCGCACCGGTCACATGATTCTGCAAACGCTGTTCCAGAACTGCGTCAAGCTCGGCATCGAGTTCTACAACGAGTACTACGTGCTCGACCTGGTGATGACCGGAACGGGCAAGAAGCAGCGCCCCTCGGGTGTTGTCGCCTACGAGCTCGCTACCGGTGAGCTGCACGTGTTCCAGGCCAAGTCGATCATCTTCGCAACCGGTGGCTTCGGCAAGATCTTCAAGACCACCTCGAACGCCCACACCCTTACCGGTGACGGCGTGGGTATCATCTGGCGCAAGGGTCTTCCGCTCGAGGACATGGAGTTCTACCAGTTCCACCCGACCGGTCTGGCCGGCCTAGGCATCCTGCTCACTGAAGGTGCACGTGGTGAGGGTGCGATTCTGCGTAACGCCAGCGGCGAGCGCTTTATGGAGCGTTACGCCCCCACCATCAAGGACCTCGCACCGCGTGACATCGTCTCGCGCTGCATGGTTCAAGAGGTGGCCGAAGGTCGCGGCGCTGGTCCGAACAAGGACTACGTTCTGCTCGACTGCACGCACCTCGGCGCTGAAGTTCTCGAGACCAAGCTTCCCGACATCACCGAGTTCGCTCGTACCTACCTGGGTATCGACCCGGTGGTCGAGCCGGTTCCGGTTATGCCCACCGCTCACTACGCAATGGGTGGCATCCCGACCAATATCAAGGCCGAGGTTCTCTCGGACAACGACACCGTCATCCCCGGTCTCTACGCCGCGGGTGAGTGCGCGTGTGTTTCGGTTCACGGTTCGAACCGTCTGGGCACCAACTCGCTGCTCGACATCAACGTGTTCGGTAAGCGATCGGGCAACAACGCTGCTGACTACGCGAAGACGGCTGAATTTGTAGCACTGCCCAAGGATCCGGCCAAGAACGTGATCGAGCTCATTGAGACCGTTCGTAATGGCAAGGGAACTGAGCGCGTGGCCACCCTGCGTAAAGAACTGCAGGAGCACATGGACCGCGGCGCTCAGGTGTTCCGCACCGAAGAGTCGCTCACCGAGGTTCTCGGCGTGATTCAGAACCTGCGCGATCGTTACAAGAACATCTCAATCTCGGACAAGGGCAAGCGCTTCAACACCGACCTGCTCGAGGCGATTGAGCTCGGCTTCTTGCTCGACCTCGCTGAGGTGACCGTCATCACCGCTCGCAACCGCAAGGAAAGCCGCGGCGGACACATGCGCGATGACTACCCGAACCGCGATGACAAGAAGTACATGAAGCACACCATGGCTTACCTCGTCGGCGAGCCCGGCAAGGGCAAGAAGGCTGAGCACATCAAGCTCGACTGGAAGCCGGTTGTTGTCACGAACTACCAGCCAATGGAGAGGAAGTACTAGACCATGGCTACTGCAGCACCTGCCGCCATTCAGGCCTTCACCGTCACCCTCATCGTGCGACGCTTCCTTCCCGACGAAGATGCCGAAGCCCGCTGGGAATCCTTCGACGTCGAGGTGTACTCGACCGACCGCATCCTGGATGCTCTGCACAAGATCAAGTGGGAACAAGACGGCACGCTCTCGTTCCGTCGCTCGTGTGCACACGGTATCTGTGGTTCAGACGCCATGCGTATTAACGGTCGCAACCGTCTCGCGTGCAAGACGCTGATCAAGGACTTGGACATCACCAAGCCGATCTACGTTGAGGCCATCAAGGGTCTGCCCCTCGAGAAGGACCTCATCGTCGACATGGAGCCGTTCTTTGCGGCCTACCGCGAGGTGAACCCGTTCCTGGTTTCGAAGACCGCACCCGAGAAGGGCAAGGAGCGCGTGCAGTCAATCGCTGACCGCGAGATCTTCGACGACACCACCAAGTGCATTCTCTGTGCTGCCTGCACCACGAGCTGCCCAGTGTTCTGGACCGACGGTCAGTACTTCGGCCCCGCTGCTATCGTCAACGCGCACCGATTCATCTTCGACTCGCGCGATGAGGACGCCAGCACGCGTCTCGAGATTCTGAACGACAAAGAGGGCGTGTGGCGCTGCCGCACCACCTTCAACTGCACCGACGCATGCCCCCGTGGCATCCAGGTGACCCAGGCAATCGCCGAGGTCAAGCAGGCCGTTCTGCGTGGTCGCGCCTAAGCGCTAACTAGTCGACCGGTCGGTCGTAACGCACAAACTCACTCAGTGTGGCGAGGGAGTCGTAGAGCTTGCGTGCGGTTGTGTTGTCGCGGTGAGTAATCCAGTACACCTGGCGTGAGCCATGCTCGCGAGCAACTTCGCTCACCGCGTCGATGAGCGCGCGACCGATACCTGCGCCGCGCACGGTTGGGTCGACGAACAAATCTTCAAGATAGATGTTCGGGCGCGCATCCCAGGTTGAGCTGGTGAAGGTGTAGTTGGTGAAGCCCACGAGCTTGCCCTCTTGCACTGCGACGAAACCGTGCACGTTCTCGTGCGGGTCGACCAGGCGTTCCCAGGTGAGCTCAGTCTGCGCATCCGTCAGAGTCTGTTGATAGAACTCGAGATAGCCCGCCCACAGGGGCAACCAGCCAAACTTGTGCGGGGCGACTACGGGAACAATCTCAACGCTCATGCCATCACGCTACCGGCACGAGGTGAACAGCTAGGACGTGCCGAGCTTGCGTGCCTCAGCTGCCGTGCGACCATTCAGTGCACGAGCTGCGCGAGCCTTGGCCTCATCGAGCGTGACAGTCAGCAAGGATGCGCGCACATCGGCGAGCGCCGCCGGCGTCATGCTGAGCGTGGTCACGCCCAGACCAACGAGCACCACGGCGAGGTTTGGATCGGCGGCGGCTTCACCGCACACGCCAACCGGTTTGCCTGCAGCAGCACCCGCGTCGCCGAGCTGCTTGATCAGGCGCAGCACGGCCGGGTGCCACGGGTCTTGGAACGATGCGACGGAGCCGAGCATGCGGTCGGCAGCCATCGTGTACTGAGTGAGGTCGTTGGTGCCGATCGATACAAAGTCGGCAGTCTCAAGAACTTGGTCTGCCACCAGCGCGAGTGAGGGAACTTCGGCCATCACACCGGCAACACGAATACCGAGCTCGCGCGCGAGTGCACAGAAGTAGTCGGTCTCTTCGGCGTCAGAGACCATCGGCGCCATGACCCACAAGTCGGCATCAGTGGCGGCCTGCGCGTTGGCGAGTGCCGTCAGCTGGTCACGCAGAATGTTTTCCTTGACGCGCAGCGCACGCAGACCACGCAGACCCAGCGCCGGGTTCTCCTCGTGCGCATCATTCAAGAAGCTCAAGGGCTTGTCAGCGCCGGCATCGAGGGCGCGTACAACCACCTTCTTGCCGGGGAACGCTGCGAGCAGTTCGGTGTACTGCACCTCCTGCTGCTCAACGGTGGGCGCGGTGCTCGAGTCGAGGAAGAGGAATTCAGTGCGGAAGAGTCCGACGCCCTCGGCACCGAGCTCAACGGCGCCAGCGGCTTCCTTGGGCGAACCCAGGTTGGCGAGGAGGGGAACGACATGTCCGTCTTTGAGCGCACCATCGGTAATGGGAGCGTTCGAGGCAGCGAGCCACTCATCGCGCTTGGCCAGCGCTGCGGTGACATCAGCCTGGCTCACTCCGGCGTGCACGATGCTGGCACCCGCGTCGACGACCACGAGTGTTCCGTCGGTCAGCGACTCAGCATCCTTCACGCCCACAATGGCGGGGATCTGCTTCGCGCGCGCAAGAATCGCGGTGTGCGAGGTCGGACCGCCGTCGCGAGTGACCAGAGCGAAGACTTTGGTGAAGTCCAGCAGTGCGGTGTCAGCGGGAGCGAGGTCGTGAGCGACCAGGATGAAGGGCTCATCCGACTCGGGAACTCCCGGAGCCGGCACGCCCAACAGCTCGGCACGCACGCGCTGCGACACGTCAGCGAGGTCGGCCGCGCGCTCGCCCATGTAACCGCCCATGCCCTCGAGAAGTTTTTGGAAGGAGAGGAAAGCATCGAATACTGCGCGCTCGGGCGAGGAGCCCTTGGCGATGCGTCCGGCAACATCCTTGGCCAGCGCGGGGTCACCGGCCATGAGCGCCTGAGCTTCGAGAACGCCCTGTGCTTCGCCGCCAGCTTTGGCGCCGCGCTCCTTGAGCCAGCCGGCCACCGTAGCCATCGCTTCGTTCGTGCGCGCTACCGCCGCGTCGACGTCACCCGTGAATGGCTTCTCGTCGGGAACGGGAAGCGGATCGGGCATACGGCGAACAGGTCCGGCGGCGATGCCGCGTCCGACACCAATTCCACTGAGCTCAGACACGTGTGACTCCTTTGACATCGCTGACCGCACAAGCATGCAGGCCTACATTTCGAACAGTACTGAAGAACTTTTCTGAGGTAAACGTTTGACAAACAAACATAAACGGTACTAAAAACAGATAAGCAAACATTTTCGGTTTGCGCAAGCAACGCAGTAACAACGAGGTTTTCATGTACGCACCCGAGCGGCACCAGGCCATATTGGCCATCGCGCGCCGAGACGGTCGGGTGGAAGTGAAAACCCTCGCAGACAATTTCAACGTCACTCCTGAAACGATTCGTCGCGATCTCACGGTGATGGAGCGTCGCGGTCTCGTGCAACGTGCACACGGTGGGGCAATCCCTGCCGAGCGCCTCGGCGTTGAGCCCACGGTGGCGGCACGCGAGGCGATCTTTTCTGACGAGAAAATTGCAATCGCGCAGGCGGCACTTGCTCAGCTGCCCGACGGCGGCTCAATCATCCTCGATGCCGGAACCACCACGATTCAGCTGGCCGGCCTGCTCCCCGACGATGTTGAACTCACCGTGGTCACCAACTCGATCACGGTGGCGAGCATGCTCACCACCAAGCCCAACGTCGAGCTGCACCTGCTCGGCGGACACGTTCGCCCGCGCACGCTCGCAGCGGTCGGTCCCTGGACTTCGGATGCACTCGCTAGCGTCTCGGTTGATGTCGCCTTCATGGGCATCAACGGCATCACCGTCGAACGCGGACTCACCACCCCCGACATCGACGAGGCTCGAGTGAAGGCCGCGCTCATTGCCTCCGCCCGTCGCACGGTCGTGCTCGCCGACCACACCAAACTGGGTCGTGAAGACTTCGCCACGGTGGCACCGCTGAGTGCGGTGGACACCCTGATTACCGATGCCGCTGTTGAATCGGAGCTTGTGCTCGAGCTTGAGCTCGCCGGCGTGGATGTGGTGCGCGCATGATTATCACTCTCACCGCGAACCCCAGCATCGATGTCACGCTGGATGTTCCCACGTTCGAAATCGACGAGGTCAACCGTGCCGTGTCGAAGATCAAAGACCCCGCAGGCAAGGGCATCAACGTTTCGCGCGCCCTCAGCAAGAACGGCGTCAAGACCGCTGCAGTCTTCCCCGCAGATGAGGTTAACGGACGCTGGCTCGAGTCGTCGCTCAACGCCCTCGGCATCGACACCGTCACTTCACCCATCGCTGAAGAGATTCGTACCAACGTCACCATCGTTGACGACGCTGGCCACACCACCAAGGTGAACGAAGCCGGCCCGCGCCTCAGCGACGCCGAACACGCACACTTGCTGGCACAGGTTGATTCCGTTCTCGCCGGCAAGCCCGCCTGGCTGGTCGTTGGCGGTAGCCTTCCCCGCGGCATCGACTCCTCGATCTACGTCGAGCTCGCCGAGCGCGCCCACGCCAATGGCGTACGGGTGGCCATCGATACTTCGGGTTCGGCCCTGCGCGATGTGGTCGCGGCCGGCGTCGCCGACCTCATGAAGCCCAATCACGAAGAGCTCGAAGAGATCGCGGGTCGCGCCCTGCCGACCGTCGGCGATGTGGTCGACTACGCGCGCAGCATCCTTCGTAACGCCGACGCCGCAGTACTGATCAGCCTGGGCTCGCACGGAGCACTGCTCGTCACCGATCACGATTCCATCTGGGCCGGACACGCTGCGGTGAGCGTTGACAGCACCGTCGGAGCGGGCGATTCGAGCCTCGCTGGCTTCTTAAGCGCTGATTTAAGCGCTGAGATTAATCATTTAGATTCTGGCGATGCGCGTCGCTTAAAGGTCGCAACCGCCGTAGCGTGGGGTTCAGCAGCAGTGCAGCTGCCCGGAACGACAGTTCCCGGTCCCAACGACATCACCATAGACAAGGTGACGACACTGGAGTCACCGAACCCGAACACTCGAATCGAGGAACTGTAAATGGCCGAAAAGAAAGCACTCACCACCCCCGAGCTGGTGATCGTTGGTTTGACCGCCGACACCAAGCAAGACGCCACGCGTCAGCTCGCCGAGAAGATGGTCGCTGACGGCCGCGTTACTGACCTCGAAGGTTTCCTTGAGGATGTTCGTGCGCGCGAAGAGCAGATGGCTACCGGCCTCCCCGGCGGCATCGGCATCCCCCACGCTCGTAGCTCGCACGTCAACACCCCCTCGGTTGCCGTTGGCGTGACGCCGGCTGGTGTGGACTTCGGTGCCCACGATGGCCCCGCACACCTCATCTTCCTCATCGCTGCTCCCGACGGAGCCGATGACGCCCACCTGCACATCCTCGCGGCACTCGCTCGCAAGCTTGTGCACGAAGACTTCCGTCAGTCGCTGCGCGATGCGACGACGGAAAACGAAATTGCATCCATCATCACGAGAGAGGTACAGGCATGAAAATCATTGCCGTAACCAGTTGCATCACGGGCATCGCCCACACCTACATGGCGGCCGAGGCTCTTGAGCAGGCTGCCAAGAAGGCCGGTCACGAAATCCACGTCGAGACTCAGGGCTCGGCAGGATCAAACCCGCTTCCCCAGTCTGTAATCGATGACGCAGACCTCTGCATTTTTGCTTGCGACCTTGAGGTCAAGCAGAAAGGCCGTTTCAACGGCAAGCCCTACGTTGCAGTAGGCGTATCCAAAGCTCTCGCCGACGCCCCCGGGATTGTCGCCGAGGCCGTGAAGTCCACCCAGGACGGCACGGCAAAGATCGTCGGAGAGGCAGAAGTGAAAGCTGCTCCTGCTCCCAAGGCTCCCAAGGCCGAGGGCGACGAAAAGAAGGGCTTCTTCAAGAAGCTCTTCGGCTAAATCAAGCACCAAACCCCTAACGCAAAGAAGCATTGGAGGCTTCAACAGTGAGTAGTTCAACTATGGGACCGGGAACCCGTCTTCGCCTTTGGCTGATGACCGGTGTCTCGTACATGATCCCGATCGTCGCCGCCGGCGGTATTTTCCTCGCCATTGGTTTTGCCATTGGTGGATATGACCTCGGCAAGTGGGACTGGACCTGGTCGCAGTTCCTTGGCAGCACCGGAGACTTCGGAACTCAGCTTGGCTGGGCTCGTTTCTTCGCTAGCCTCGGTAAGTTCGGCCTGACCTTCGCGGTTCCCGTTCTGTCGATGTTCATCGCGTACGCGATTGCTGACCGCCCGGGTCTCGTTCCCGGATTCCTCGGTGGCTTCATCGCCGCAAACAACGGCTCGGGCTTCCTCGGTGGCCTCATCGGTGGTCTTCTCGCCGGTGCCGTTGCTTACTACCTCGGCAAGCTCAAGCTTCCTGCAGGTATCGCTTCGCTCATGCCCGTCGTGGTGATTCCGATCATCGCGTCGTTCGTGGTCGCATTCCTTATGATGACCGTCATCGGTGTTCCGGTGGCTGCTGTTATCTCCGCCCTCACCGCATGGATCGGTGGCCTGACCGGTGGAAACCTGGCTCTGCTGGGTATCCTGCTCGGTTTCATGATGGCCTTCGACATGGGTGGCCCCGTCAACAAGGTTGCTTACACCACCGCTGTTGCTCTCCTCACTGAGGCTGGCGCCAGCGCTGCTGCAAACGACCCCAAGCTGGTTGTTATGGCTATCGTCATGGCTGCTGGTATGACCCCGCCGCTCGGTCTTGCACTGGCTTCGGTCATGCGCAAGAGCCTGTTCTCGAACTCGGAGCGCCAGGCTGGTAAGGCTGCATGGATCCTTGGTCTCTCCTTCATCACTGAGGGTGCCATTCCGTTCGCTGCAGCTGACCCCATCCGTGTCATCCCCTCGATCATGATCGGTTCGGGTGTCACCGGTGCACTGGTTGGTCTGTTCCAGATCGGTAGCCACGCACCTCACGGTGGAATCTGGGTTGCCGCGATGGTTTCGAACCCGTGGCTCTACCTCCTCGCCATCGCAATTGGTACCGTCGTTACCGCGTTCTGCGTGATTGTCGCAAAGAACATTGGTAAGGGCGCTAACGCCAAGACCGATGAAGAGCTGGAGGAAGCAATTGCCTAAAGCCGAGAGAACTGTCACCGTGGGCTCGAGCGTGGGTCTCCACGCTCGTCCGGCCAGCCTGTTTGTTCAGGCAGCTGGAGCGACTGGCCACAGCGTGACCATCACGAAGCCCTCGGGCGACAGCGCAGACGCAGCTAGCATCTTGTCGGTGCTTGCCCTCGCGGTCGGTAACGGTGAAGAACTGGTACTGAGCGTCGAAGGAGACAACGCGGAGGCCGTCGCTGACGAGCTTGCTGCGATGCTCGCGTCTGATCTCGACGCCAGCTAATAGCTGGTCGGGCTCTTTCAAGAGAGGCCCGGGAATCCGAAAGGGTTCTCGGGCCTCTCGCTTTGTAGGATTACAAGCATGAAACGGCTGGTTGCATGGGTGAGGGCGCTCAAGCCGTACCGCGTCTACCAGAGCTACTCCGCGGCCGGAGGCAATCTGTCAGCAGCCGGCATGAGCTTCCAAGCACTCTTTGCCGTGTTCGCCGCCATCTGGGTGACCTTTGCCATTCTCGGTATTTACCTCAAGGGCAACACGGATGTCAGCAACGCCCTCATCGCCTTCATCAATCTGCAAATTCCTGGCCTCATCGGCACGAACGGTCTCATCAATCCGGCAGCGCTGTACTCGACCACAACCCTGAGTGTCAGCGGTGTCGTAGCGCTCGGCGTACTTGCCTGGACGGCCGTGCTCTGGATCGACTACGCCCGCGTGGCCATGCACCGCATGTTTGGCATCCCGAAACAAATTACGGGCTACATCTACATCAAGATCGTCGACTTCGTCTTGGCCATTGGCTACGGCGTCTTCGTGCTCGTCGGAGCAATCATCAGTGTGTTCGCAACCAGTTTCTTCAACGACATTCTGAAAATGCTTGGACTGACGGGCGACCTCGGCCCGGCCTACGACGTCACTGTGCGCGTAATTTCCATGCTCATCGTGATTCTGCTGGACACCGTGATGGTCGCCCTCATGATTCGTCTGCTCTCGGGCACGAGCATTCCGTGGGGCTTCTTGTGGCGAGGCGCGATTCTTGGCGGTTTGGCGCTCGGTGCAATGAAGATTGCTGGCGCCTCCCTGCTCGGTGGCGCAACGCGTAATCCGCTCTTCGGATCCATTGCCGTTCTCATCGGTGTGTTGATCTGGTTCAACCTCACCTCGCGCGTGATGCTGCTGACGGCACAGTGGATGGCCACCGGCATGCGTGACGCCGGCATTGATCCGAAGGATGTCGGTTGGGTCGTCACCAAGGATTCGCTGCGCTTGCAAAGCCTGCGGGCGTCTCGCCGTCGCAAGGCCGCCAAGCAAAATACCTAAACTGGATGCATGTCAGTTCGCATCGCCACCGTCAACGTCAACGGCATTCGCGCCGCCTACCGCAAGGGAATGAGCGAGTGGCTGGATGGGCGCGGCATCGACATTCTGGCGTTGCAAGAGGTGCGCGCATCCACCGATGACTTGACCGATCTGCTCGGCCCGGAGTGGAACATTCTGCACGACGAGGCAAGCGCCAAGGGGCGCGCCGGTGTTGCCCTCGCAAGCCGCTCAAGCGCCGAGATTCACCGCGTCGCGATTGGCGCTGATGACTTTGACTCGGCGGGCCGCTGGCTTGAAGCCGATTACCGTATCGGCGACAAGATTCTCACCGTGGTGAGCACCTATGTGCACTCGGGCGAGGTCGATACTCCCAAGCAGGTCGAGAAGTACAAGTTTCTCGACGGCATGATCGAGCGCATGCCCGAGATTGCCGAGCACACGCCCTACGCGCTCGTGGTGGGCGATTTGAACGTGGGTCACAGCGAGCTCGACATCAAGAACTGGAAGGGCAACGTCAAGAACGCGGGATTCCTGCCACGCGAGCGCGCCTACTTCGACCGCTTTATGGGGGCTGCTGGCGAAACGCTTGAGCTCGCCGACGGCAGCACGGGCACCGGCCTGGGCTGGGTTGACGTGGGGCGCGCATCCGCCGGTGAGGTGCCCGGGCCGTACACCTGGTGGTCGTACCGTGGGCAAGCCTTCGACACGGATGCTGGCTGGCGCATTGACTACCACCTGGCGACCCCGGCTCTGGCGGCTGTGGCCAGCGGATACACGGTCGATCGCGCCCCGGCCTACGACCAACGCTGGACCGACCACTCCCCGGTGGTCGTCGACTACGCCCTCTAAACTTGAGGCATGTCTAAGCCCATCATTCTCTCTGGCATGCAGCCCTCGAGTGACTCACTGCACCTCGGAAATTACATCGGTGCCCTGAGCACCTGGGTGGGCATGCAAGAAGAGTTCGATGCCTTCTTCTGCGTGGTTGATTTACACGCCATCACGGTTCCGCAAGACCCGGCCGAGCTTCGCGAGCGCACCCGCGCCACCGCCGCCCAGTACATCGCCGCTGGAATCGACCCAGCGAAGAGCACGCTGTTCATTCAGTCGCAGGTGCCGGCACACGCACAGCTGATGTGGGTGCTCTCGACCATCACCGGGTTCGGTGAGGCCAGCCGCATGACTCAGTTCAAAGACAAGTCGTCGAAGCAGGGCACGGATGCTGCCAGCGTCGGTCTGTTCACCTACCCGATTCTGATGGCCGCCGACATCTTGGCGTACCAGGCAAACGTGGTTCCCGTTGGTGAAGACCAGCGTCAACACCTCGAGCTCACGCGTGACCTCGCCATGCGCTTCAACTCGCGATTCGGTGAGACGTTCACTGTGCCCGAGGGGTACATCCTCAAAGAGACCGCCAAGATTTACGACCTGCAGAACCCGACCGCCAAGATGTCCAAGTCGGCCGAGACCGAAGCCGGCTTGCTCAAGATTCTCGATGACCCCGCGGTGACCGCCAAGAAGGTCGTGCGTGCGGTGACCGACGCCGACGGCGAAATTCGCTTCGACCGCGATGCCAAGCCGGGCGTGGCTAACCTGCTCACGATTTACTCGGTGCTGGCTAACCGCAGCGTTGATGACCTGGTGAACGAGTACGCCGGCAAGGGCTACGGCGACCTCAAGAAGGCCCTGGCCGAGGTTGTGACCGAGAGCTTTACGCCAATTCGCGAGCGCACCAATGAGCTGCTCGCCGACCCCGCCGAGCTTGACCGCATTCTGGCCGCGGCGGCTGACCGAGCATCAGAAGTCGCAGATGCGACGCTCGCCCGCGTCTACGAGCGCATCGGTTTTCTAACGCGCTAAATTTCGCGTCGCTTCGTCGCTTCCCCGCTTCGTCATATCCCGGTTCGTCATTTCCCGGTTCGCGCGTGAGTGGGACGCCATCACTTATTCGTGAATATCGAAGTTCTTCGATATTGCTGCGTCGTCACATCGTGAATCTTCGATAACGGTCAGTGTCGGCATCGTAAATCTTCGATATCTCGAAAATCAATGTCGCAGCGGAACCGCAGACCGCCATTGTGATGGCGGCGGGCTGGCGATGAATAACCAGGGCGTGGTCGGGCGCCTGGGAAAGCAACGCAGCTGCCTTTCGCCCTCGGGCGTCGGGGTGATTTGGCGAAGCCAAATCGGGGCCTCGCGGGCGGGGCTGTTTGTCGTCAAGCAGCTATTTCAGCAGCCATTGCTTGCGCTCGACCTCGGGGAACTTCTCGATTGCGTAGCGCAGCGCCGTGCGCGGCATCTCGCGGATGTGATCGGCGAGAAAGGCGCGCAGAATCTGTGGGTCGCGCTTGCCGACTTCGCGCAGCATCCAGCCCACGGCTTTGTGCATGAGGTCTTCACGGTCATCGAGCAGCATGTCGGCGAGCATCAGGGTGAGCTCGAACTGCCCGGCGCGAATAAACGCGAAGGTGAGCAGCACGGCGAGGCGACGCTCCCACATCGACTCAGCCACCGCAAGCTTGCGCAGCAGGCGTTCACCGGTGGCATTCGACGAGGCCATGCGCCCCTGATCGACCAAGAGAGTGCCGAAGGTGGGGGCACTGATGTCGATGAGGTCCCAGTTGTTCACCTGGCCAGCGCGCACAGCGGCAACATAAAAGTCAAAAGCGGCGAGGCGGTCGGGGGTCGCTTTGAGGCGCTTGAACTGCTCGGTCGCGATGACGACGGCACATACGCGCACCTCGTGTACCGGGTGCGTGAGCAAAACTCCGATCTCGGCCTGCGGCAGGTCACGAAACTCGCGTGCCACCGTGCGGGTGCGCGGCACGGTGATTCCCCAGAAGATGTCGCCTTCGCCGTACTCGCCCGGGCCGGTCTTGAAGAACCGCGCCGAATGGAGGGCGCGGGAGGGCGCGGCCAGCGCTTCAAGTGCGGCCAGAACATCCGTGGCTTCGTAATATTGCGTATTCATAGCAATCTCATAGTGCCTCAGGTGGCGTGGGAATATCGCCAGGCATAGACTCGTTATCGTAAGCAACGCGCTTCGGGGTCAGTGAAAATCTGAGCCGGCGGTTAAAGTCCGCGACCCTGGTGTCACTTCGTGAGAAGCATCAACAGGTTGAGCTGGTGAAATTCCAGCACCGACGGTTAAAGTCCGGATGGGAGAAGACGCGAGCGGGTGTTTTTGCACCTGTGACAGTACTGATGTACCTGTCGACCCGGAGCCGTTATCGATAACGAGCATGAGGGTCATGATGGCAAGCACCAACTCACCAGAGCACGAGTCGTTCGTGCCGGTGATGCGTCGCGCCATCGAGCTCTCGCACCAGGGTCCGGCGCGCGGTGTCAACCCGCAAGTGGGTGCGGTCGCGCTCGACCCAACCGGCACGGTTATTGCCGAAGGCTGGCACCTGGGCAGCGGAACCCCACACGCCGAGGTGGATGCGCTGAGCAAGCTCACCCCGGAACAAGCCCGTGGCGCGACATTCTTGGTCACGCTCGAACCTTGCAACCACACCGGTAAGACCGGTCCCTGCGTGGATGCGCTCATCAACGCCGGTGTGGCGCGCGTGATCTTCGCGGTCAGCGACCCCGGGCACGAGTCTTCCGGTGGGGCCGAACGCCTGCGCGCGGCTGGCATCGAAGTTGTTGGTGGCGTCTGCGCCACTGAGGTCGAAGCCGATCAGTCTTCCTGGCTCACCGCGACCCGTCTGGGTCGCCCACACGTCACCGTGAAATGGGCGGCCAGCGTCGACGGTCGCGCCGCCGCCAATGACGGAACCAGCCAGTGGATTTCGGGCGAGTTGGCGCGCGCACGCGTGCACGCACAGCGTGCCGCGGCTGACGCAATCGTCGTCGGCACCGGAACCGTACTGGCCGACAACCCCTCGCTCACCGCACGCACCCCCGACGGGCAGCTGCACAGCGAGCAGCCGATACCTGTGGTGATTGGCGAGCGCCCGGTCCCCGGTGATTCACTCATTTTTGAGCACCCGCATGAGCCGATTGTGGCGGGCACGCGGGATGTGCAGCAGGTGTTGGCCGAACTGCGCGAGCGGGGCATCCGCTCGGTTTATGTCGAGGGTGGCCCCACGCTGGCGAGTGCCTTCATCGAGGCCGGCGTGGTCGATCGCTTCTACGTGTTCGTTGCGCCGCTCGTGCTTGGCGGCACCAAACTCGCCATCACCGATGTGGGCGTGGGCACACTCGCCGACAGCGTGGATCTCGACTTCGAGCAGGTTGAACTGCTCGGCCCAGACATTCTGATTACCGCGACCCCGCGGGTACCGAGAGGGGACAACTGATGTTCACCGGACTCATCGAAGAAATCGGCGAAATCACTGCCGTCGAGCACATCGCCGATGGCGTGCGCCTGACGGTTCGTGGCCCCAAGGTGGTCAGCGATGCCGGCCACGGTGACTCCATTGCCGTTAGTGGCGTCTGCCTGACGGTGATCGAAAAGACCGCCGACACCTTCACCGCCGATGTGATGGGTCAGACCCTCGCCGTCACCACCCTGAACAACGTGGATGCGGGCCGCGCAGTAAACCTCGAGCGCGCCGCTGCTCTGGGATCGCGCCTGGGCGGACACATCGTGCAGGGTCACGTCGACGACACCGCCAAGGTGATCGACGTGCGCCAAAACGGCGACTGGCGCGTGATTCGGTTCGCGATCGACCGCGCGCACGCTGCCCTGCTCGTCGACAAGGGTTCCATCACCGTCGACGGCACTTCACTCACGCTGAGTGAAGTGAGCTCGCCGGCCGATGAGCACCCCTGGTTTGAAGTTTCGCTGATTCCCGAGACCCTGGTTGCGACCACGCTCGGCCAGCGCATTATCGGTGACCGCGTCAACATCGAGACGGACATCGTTGCACGACACGTCGAGCGCATGCTCGCGTTCCACACGAAAGAAGGCCAATCATGAGCCTCACTCCCATGCCCGAAGTGATTGCCGCCATCAAGGCCGGCCAGGTCGTTCTCGTGGCCGATGACGAAGGTCGCGAGAACGAGGGCGACGCCATCGTTTCGGCCCAGCTCGCGACTAAAGAGTCGATTGCCTGGATTGTGCGCCACACCTCCGGTCTGCTGTGCGCGCCGATGCCGCGCGACATCGCTGACCGCCTCAACCTGCCCATCATGGTCGAGCACAACGAAGACACTCGCACCACCGCGTACACGATCACGGTTGACGCGGCCGAGGGTGTGACCACCGGTATCAGTGCATCCGACCGTGCCCGCACGGCGAATGTCTTGGCCGACCCGGTTTCGGGCGCACACGACCTCATTCGTCCGGGCCACATCTTGCCCCTGCGCGCGGTAGACGGCGGCGTCATCGAACGTGGTGGCCACACCGAAGCCGCCGTTGACCTCATGCGTCTGGCGGGGCTTTCGCCTGTGGGCATCATCGCTGAAATCGTTGCCGAAGACGGCGACATGATGCGTATGCCCGAACTGCACGAGCTCGCCAAGCGTGACGGCCTCGCTATCACGACCGTCGCAGCGATGGTCGAATACATCACGGCCAACCCGCTGCCCGAGCGCCCCTGCCAAGAACTGGATGCGAACCGCGTGGCCTTCGAGGTCGAAACGCATGTCCCCACCGAGTACGGCTCGCTGACCATGCGTGGCTACCGTGATCGCGCGACCGGTGCCGACCACGTGGCCATCATCTCTGGAAACCCTGGCCCCGAGAACGCGCTGATTCGCGTGCACTCGGAGTGCCTCACCGGTGAAGCCCTCGGTTCGCTCAAGTGCGAGTGCGGCCCGCAGCTCGACGAAGCTCTGCGTGCCATCACGCGCGAGGGCGGTGTCGTGCTCTACCTGCGCGGCCACGAGGGTCGCGGCATCGGCCTGGTGAACAAATTCAAGGCCTACCGCCTGCAAGAAGACGGCATGGACACCCTCGATGCCAACCTGGCCCTGGGTTTTCCGGCGGATGCCCGCGACTATGTCGCCGCCGCGCGCATCCTGGACGATCTGGGCATTCGCTCTGTTCGTCTGCTCAGCAACAACCCTGATAAGAAGCGTCAGCTTGAGGGCTACGGCATTCACGTGACCGAACTCGAGCCGCTGATTGTTGGCCTCGGCAAGCATAACGAGGGATACCTCGAAGCTAAACGGGACCGCATGGGTCACCACATTCCGGGCACGCTTCCGATTCTCGAAGCGGCCGACAACTTAGCGAAAGCGAGCAAATAATGGCCGGACACGGTTCACCCCTCATCGACGTCGACGCATCCGGCCTCAACGTCACAATCGTTGCCGGGCAGTGGCACGAAGTCATCTCTGAAGCGATGATTGCCGGATCGATTCGTGTTCTCGAGGCTGCCGGAGCGAATTACACGGTCGTGCGTTGTGCGGGCTCGTTCGAGCTGCCCGTCGTGAGCCAGGCTGCGCTCAACGCAGGCGCAGATGCCGTCATCGCCCTCGGCGTGATTATTCGCGGTGGCACCCCGCACTTTGAGTTCGTATCGGATGCCGCGACCAGCGGCCTGCTGCGCGTTGCCCTTGACACCGGCAAGCCGATTGGCTTTGGTGTGCTCACCCTCGACGACGAACAGCAGGGTCTCGACCGTGCTGGTCTTCCCGGTTCAAAGGAAGACAAGGGTGCCGAGGCCGCAACCGCGGCGATTCAGGCTGCGGTGACCATCCGCAATCTCAAGAAATAACCAGCGAAAGTTCGCGTAGGCTCAAATCATGCAAATCGTTGCCACAATTCTTGTCATTCTGCACCTCATCGGCATGGCTTACCTGCTCGGTGCCTTCTTGGTTCAGATCAAAGACGTCGCCAAGGGTCAGGGTCGCATACTGCGCGGCATTCTCGATGGCGCGCTACTTCAGCTGATCACCGGAATTCTGCTGGTGGGCATCTACTCGGCAGGTCTCGTCGAGGGTGAAAAGACCAATGACGCTGTGGTGGGCATCAAGCTCGTCATCGCGCTGGCGATCTACGTGCTGGCTTTCTTGAACCGCAACAAGGTTCCGACCAAGTCGGTCGTGCTGTGGATCATCGGTGGTCTCACGCTGGTGAACGTCATTCTTGGCGCCACCTCCGTTATGCAGTAACCCGCGCTCATGAGCATGGGTTTTGGGCGCGGTTCGCGTCGACGCCGTGGCACGCCCGAAGATTCAACGGCACAGAAGGCCAAATTCAGCCAACTGATGCCGTACCTGCTCGAGCACAAGCCTGTGCTCAGCGTGGTCATCGTTCTGAGCGTTCTCGGTGCTGCCGCCACGCTGGCCCAACCGCTCCTGGTGAGCCAGGTCATCACGCGAGTGACCGCCGGCGAAATATTCGGCCCGCTCGTGTGGATTTTGATCGTGCTCGTCGTGGTCGCCGCCTTCATCTCCGGCTTTCAGCACTATCTGCTGCAGCGCACCGGTGAGGGCGTGGTGCTGTCTTCACGCCGCACGCTCGTGCGCCGGATGCTGCACCTGCCCATCTCGGAATTCGATCGTCGCCGCACCGGAGATCTGGTCTCGCGCGTAGGTTCAGACACCACCTTGCTGCGCGCCGTGCTGACCCAAGGATTAGTAGATGCCATCGGTGGCTCGCTCACCTTCGTGGGTGCGCTCATCGCCATGATCATCATTGACCCAGTGCTTCTCGGTCTCACTCTGCTGGTGATATTCATCGCCATCGTGGTGGTAGTCACCCTTTCGCGCCGTATTCGTGTGGCCAGCCGCAAAGCTCAAGACCAGGTTGGCGAGCTCGCGGCTGCCGTTGAACGCGCCATTTCGTCGGTGCGCACTGTTCGTGCCGCCAACGCGACCGACCGCGAAATCGCCGAGGTTGACCTCGCCGCCGTGGGCGCGTGGCAAATGGGCATCAAGGTCGCCAAGATCTCGGCGCTGGTTGTGCCGGTCAGCTTCATCGCCATGCAGGTCGCATTCCTGACCGTGCTCGGCGTGGGCGGCTACCGCGTGGCCGATGGTGCCATCACGGTGGCGCAGCTCGTGTCGTTCATCCTGTTCTTGTTCATGATGATCATGCCCCTGGGCCAAGCCTTCGGCGCCATCAGTTCGACCAACTCCGCGCTCGGCGCGCTCGGTCGCATTCAAGAGATCATCACGCTGCCAATCGAGGGTGAGAACGACCGCGACATCGCTCCCCTGAGCGAAAAATCCGCGGATGCGCGCGCACTGATCACGCGTGCCAAGAACGCCATCACCTTCAGCAAGGTCACCTATAGCTACCCCCTGCCGGCCGAACCGGTCACCGAGGTGGTCTACACGCCGGCGGACCAGGCGTGGCACGAGACGCCTGTCGCTTCGGCACCGGCAACCGCACCTATCGTGCTCGACCATGTCTCGTTTGCCGTGCCGCACGGTCAGCGCACCGCACTGGTTGGCCCGAGTGGTTCGGGCAAGTCCACGATTCTCAACCTGATCGAGCGCTTTTACGACCCCACGTCGGGCGTGATCAAGCTCGGTTCGGTCGACATTCGCGAGCTCAACCGCGAAGACCTGCGCAAGCAGATTGGTTACGTCGAACAAGACGCACCCGTGCTTGCCGGAACCATCGCCGACAACCTGCGCTTGGCCAAGCCGGACGCCACCGACGAGGAATGTCTCGCCGTGCTCATCGACGTGAACCTCGGTCGCGTGGTCAAGCGTGACCCGCTCGGCATCAACGCGTTGGTTGGCGAAAACGGCATCATGCTCTCCGGTGGTGAGCGTCAGCGCCTGGCCATTGCCCGCGCCTTGCTTGCTGCGCCGCCCATTTTGCTGCTGGATGAATCGACCTCGAGCCTCGACGGCAAGAACGAGCAGATGATGCGTGAAGCCATCGACAAGGTGGCCGTCGATCGCACGCTGCTCATCATCGCCCACCGTCTCTCGACCGTCGTGGACTGCGACCAAATTGTCGTGCTCGAGCAGGGCAAGGTGATAGGCACCGGCACACACTCCGAGCTCGTGAAATCCACGCCTCTGTATCGCGACCTCGCGAAACACCAGCTGCTGGTTTAGCCTCAGAGCATGAACTTCGACCCGAACACCGGCATTCAATTCCGCACGCAGAAATGGGTGCGTCCCGAGGACTTGAACGCCAACGGCACCCTTTTTGGCGGCAGTCTGCTCAAGTGGATCGATGAAGAAGCCACTATCTACGCGATTGTTCAGCTCGGTAATCGCCGTGTGGTCACCAAGATCATGTCCGAAATCAACTTCGTGGCCTCAGCCCGCCAGGGCGACATCATCGAGATGGGCCTCATCGCTACCGAGTGGGGCCGCACCTCGCTCACCATGCGTTGCGAAGTGCGCAACATGGTGACGCAGAAGAATATTTTGACGGTCGACAAGATCGTCTTCGTGAGCCTCGGCGAAGACGGCAAGCCCGCGCCACACGGCTACACCCAGGTGACCACCTCGCGCGACCGGTTCAATCCTGAGGATTACTAGATCAGCAGGCTGACCGGGTTCTCAATTCGCGCCGTGAACGCTGCGAGCCACTGAGCTGCCAGCGCACCATCAACTGCGCGGTGATCTGCCGAGAGCGTGCAGGTCATCACGGTGGCAACCGCGAGCTGCCCGTCAAGCACAATCGGCTGCTGCATGGCAGCACCAACGGCCAGGATGCCCGACTGCGGCGGGTTCAAAATCGCCGAGAACTCCTTGGTGCCGTACATGCCCAGGTTCGAGATTGAGAAAGCGCCGCCTTCGAGCTCCTCTTGCTTGAGCTTGCGGTCACGACCGCGCGCGGCCAGGTCGGCGATTTCGGTCGAGATTTGCGTGAGCGACTTATTGGCAGCGTTGCGCAGAACTGGCGTCACCAACCCACCCTCGGTGGAAACAGCCACCGAGATGTCAACGCTGGAGTGCTTGCGCAGCACGGTTTCTCCCCAGGTGACATTCGCCTCAGGAACATCAACAAAGGCCTTCGCTGCAGCCATCACGACAAGGTCATTGACCGAAACCTTGATGGTGCCGGCGGCGTTGATTTGACGGCGCAGGTCGAGCAAAGCATCCACCTTGCAGTCGGTGCTCAGGTAGAAGTGCGGCACCGTGGTCTTGCTCTCGGTCAAACGACGAGCAATCGCCTTGCGCATGCCCGTGAGCGGGATCTCTTCGATGGTGCCTGGCGCGGCTGCTGGTGCTGACGACGAGGCGACCGTCGGAGCGCCCTCGAGGTCGCGACGCACGATGCGTCCGCCGGGACCACTGCCCTGAACTCGAGCGAGGTCGAGCCCACGTTCCCGGGCCAGCTTGCGCGCTAGTGGGGAAGCGAAGAGGCGATCGCCGGTGTGCCCGACCTCGATCTGCTCAGGAGCTGGCGCGGCTGACGGTGCGGTGTCAGCCACGACAGTGCTTGCGGGCGCTACTGACTCTGCAGTGGGCGCGGGTGTTGCGGGCGCGGCGCTCAGGCCAGCATCCGCCAGGGCTTTGTCGATGTCGGCCTCGGTTTCGCCGGCGGCAATGACCACGGCAATCGGCTCACCAATCGCAGCCGACTTACCTTCGGGAACAATGATTCGGCCGAGTGTGCCGTCGAGTTCGGCGTTGTACTCAACAACCGCCTTCTCGGTCTCGAGCTCGGCAAAGGGCTCGCCCGAAACCACCGCGGCACCCTCAGCAACGAGCCACTTATTGATGGCAGCTTCGGATGCGCCGGCAAGAACGCTGGGCATGCGAACGACGGTAGCCATTACTTGCCTCCCACGTTCGCGATGGTGCGCTTGAGGCCTTCGACGACCTCTTCGGTCTTGGCCATGGCAGCGCGCTCGAGCACCTTCGAGATGCTCGGAGCTGACTCTTTGCCGGTCACGCGCTGCACGGGCTGGTCGAGGTAATCAAAGTAGCGACGCTGAATCTCGTCGGCGAGCCATCCGCCGTAGGAGGTTCCCTGCGCGCCCTGCTCGACGATGAGCACCGAGTTGGTCTTCATGATCGACTCCCCGATGGTCTCCCAGTCGATGCTCGCCTTGTCGAGCCAGCGCAGGTCGACCACTTCGGCGTCAATGCCGGTTTGCTCGACTGCTTCGAGACTGTGATTCACCATCGAAAGGTAGGTGAGCACGGTCAAATCCTTGCCCGCGCGGCGTACGGAGGCCTTGCCGAACGGCAACTGGTAGTCGAGGTCATCTTGCGGAATCGCGCCGCTCGTCGAGTACAAGTCGATGTGCTCAATCACGAACACCGGGTCGTTGAGCGCGAGCGCCGTGTTCATGAGGCCGATGTAGTCAAACGGCGTCGATGCGGCAACCACGCGCCATCCCGGGTTGGTCACCATGATGCCCGCTGGGTCCATCAGGTGCTGCGAGCCGTAGCCTGAGCCCATAGCGACCTTCGAGCGAAGCACGAGCGGCATCGGGTTGGTGCCACCGAACATGTGGCGCGCCTTGCCGATCTGGTTGAACAGCTGGTCGGCGGCAACCCACAGGAAGTCGGGGTACATGAACTCAACAACCGGGCGGAATCGACCATCGGATGCGATGCCGCAGGCCAGACCCGAGAACGCGTTCTCGCTGATTGGGGTGCCGAGCACCCGGTTCGGGAACTTGTCTTTGAGGCCCTTGGTGGCGCCGTTGGTGCCGCCCTTGAGCCGGTGTACGTCTTCACCCATCACGACGATCTGCTCGCTGCGCTCCATGTTGCGGTCCATCACGGCAGCAACGGCGTCGATGAACTTCACCTCGGTGGTGGCACCCGTGTAGGTCGCGGCTTCGAGCGTGCGCGCATCCGCAATTTCAGACAGGTCACCGCGAATGCCCACGTCGACGAATGCCGGGTCGGGCCACAGTTCAGGGCGGATGCGGCGAACACCGGGTGCCGCATTGGGGTCAGCCTCGACCAGGGCGTCAACAGCGAGTTTCATCGCAGCCTGTGCCTGCGAACGGACGCTCGCCACCTGCTCATCGCTAATCTGGCCCAGTGCCTTCATCTCGTTGGCGAGACGCACGAGCGGGTCGCGGTCGTTCCAGGATTTTTCTTCTTCTTTGGTGCGGTAGCCGAAGGCGCTTCCCGGGTACGGACCGTTCTGGTGGAAGAAGCGGTACACCTCGGCCTCGATCATGGCCGGGCCCTTGCCCGAGCGCATGTAAGCAGCCGCCTCTTGGGTGGCGAGGTAGACCGCGAGCGGATCCATGCCGTCCACCTGCCACGACGGGAAGTTGAAGCCGAGGGCGCGAGCCGAAAGGCGGGTCTCGTTGGTGACTTCTTCGACGTTGGTCGAAACGGCGTAGCGGTTGTTCTCGATGAAGAAGCAGAAGGGCAGATCCCAAGCGGGTGCGAGGTTCATGGTCTCGAGCACTGAACCGATGTTGGTGGCTCCATCGCCGAAGTATGAAATGGAGATGTCGGTCGTGCCCGCGGCCTTTTGTGCCCAGGCGTTACCGGCAGCCAGCGGTACACCACCACCGACGATGGCGTTCGTGCCCAGTGCGCCGGCTTCGAGCCACTGCAAGTGCATCGAGCCACCGCGGCCGCGCGAGTAGCCCTGCTCGAGTCCGAGAATTTCGGCGAGCGTGCGCTGCAACATTGCCTGTGTGGTCTGGCTCACCAGGTTGTCGGCGGTGTATCCGTCGGGCGAAACATACGTGAGCGCCTTGGCCAAGAACTGGTGGTGGCCGCGGTGCGTGCCGTTCACGGCATCGGTCGCGCGCAGGCCCACGCAAGAACCAACCGCACCGCCCTCTTGACCGATAGACGAGTGAGCGGGGCCGTGCACCAGGTTTTCACCGGCGAGCTCGAGAACCGACTCCTCGAAAGCGCGAATGAGGTGCATCTGTCCGAGCATGGTCATCAGCAGCGCGGGGTCGGCCGCCTGGTAGTCAGCAGCGGTGGTTCTGAGGTTGACCCACGGTGAACCCGGTTCAAGCTTGGTGATCTGAGGCACTGAAGATACTCCTTCGTATTGATCCATGTGGTCAGATGAAATCTGCCTGACCACTCTAACCCCAAAATGTATCCATTTGCAAGAAAATATTGCCCGGTTCATCGACTTTTTGGGCGATATTGGTTAATAATGGATACAAGAACGAGAGGATGCGCGATGAGCAGCACCAACGAAAACCGCGGTTTGCCCGGCCTGCGTGGCGCCGAACACATCGGTTTCACCGTGCCCGACATCGAACAGGCGCACGACTTCTTCGTGAACACGATCGGCTGCGAGTTCGTCTACAGGCTCGGCCCGTGGGAGCGCGACGATGACTGGTTCACCGAACACCTCAACATTCACCCGCGCAGCGTGCTCAAGGAGCTTCGCTTTTACCGCTGCAAATTCGGCCCCAACTTCGAGGTATTCGAGTTCGACTCCCCCGACCAGATGCTTACCGATCCGGCGAACTCTGATGTCGGTGGTCACCACATCGCCTTCTACGTGGACGACATGGATGTGGCGGTCGCCTACCTGCACGAGAAAGGTCTGCGCGTACTCGGTGAGCCAACCGCGAGCTCAGCCGCTTCGGCCGGCCAGCGCTGGGTGTACTTCTTGAGCCCGTGGGGCATGCAGTTCGAGCTGGTGAGCTACCCGGCCGGAAAGGCCTACGAGGCCGATGCCCCGGTAATCTTGTGGCATCCCGCTCACCCTGCGAAATAGCGCAAGCCACAATCTGAAAATCCTGATGACCCAAGAATCCAACGTCGCGAGCCAGCGCATCGCCGATCGACTGCGGTCGATGATTCTTTCGGGTGAGCTCGCCCCCGGCGAGCGAATCCGTCAGGAAGAGCTGGCCGAAGAGTTTGGGGCAAGTCGCATTCCGGTGCGCGAGGCGTTGCGCATCCTGGTGACCGATGGTCTGGTCACCATGGTCGCGAACCAGGGCGCATGGGTGTCGAGCCTCAGCATGGAGGAGTGCACCGAGCAGTACCTCATTCGCGAACGCATCGAACCGCTGTTGCTTCGCCAGAGCATGCCAAACCTGACCGAGGCCACATTTGCCGAACTTGAAGCGCTCATCACTCGCATGGAGGCGGTCAGCTCAGTTGGTGAGTTCATCGCCCTTGACCGAGAATTTCACGCGCTGACCTACAGCGGGTGCCCGACCGGCACCCTCGCCGACATCATCGACCAGCTCTGGAACACCACGCAGCACTACCGTCGCGTGTACTCCGAGCTGGTGCGCGGCACGGGGAGTGGTCTCGACATGACCCACCTCGAACACCGCTTACTGCTCGATGCCATCTCTCGTGGTGACGCGGACGATGCCGAGCGCATCCTCACCGGGCACATTCGTCGCACGCGCCTCGAACTCGCCAAGCACCCCGAAGTTTTCGCCCGCGGTTAAAGCACAAAGCCGGTACCCGCACGTACCGGCTTCATGAGTTTGGGGCTACTTGACCTCGCCACGCCCTTCGGGAGTGTTGAGGTGCGACTGGGAGTCGCGGATGTTGGACAGCGGACCGCCGACCGAGTAGTAGCGCTGCCCACCGGCAACCATGAGGGTCTCGGCGGGGAATTTGGTGATGACCTCGCAACCGGTCGCGGTAACCACGACCTCTTCCTCGATGCGCGCAGCACCGATGCCGTCGGCCGAGGGCCAGTAGGTTTCGAGTGCGAAGACCATGCCCTCTTCGAGCACCTCGGGGTGATCGAACGAGGTCAGGCGCGAGAAGATGGGCTTCTCCCAAATCGAGAGACCCACGCCGTGTCCGTACTGCAGAGCGAAGGCGGCTTCTTCGTCGGGGAATCCGAACTCCTGCGCGGTGGGCCACACCTCACAGATGTCAGCGGTGGTCGCACCCGGCTTGACCAGGGCGATGGCCAGGTCCATGTACTCGCGCGCCATCTTATACGCGTCGACCTGCGCCGGGCTCGCCGAACCGACCGCGAAGGTGCGGTAGTAGCAGGTGCGGTAACCGTTGAAGCTGTGCAGAATGTCGAAGAACGCGGGGTCACCCGGGCGAATGAGGCGGTCCGAAAACACGTGCGGGTGCGGCGAGCAACGCTCACCCGAGATGGCGTTTACACCCTCGACGTATTCCGAACCCAGGTCGTACAGGGTCTTGGCAACGAGACCCACTGTCTCGTTCTCTTTGACACCTGGCTTGAGGAACTCATAGAGGTTTTCGTAAGCGGCATCCACCATCGAAGCGGCGGTGGTGAGCAACGTGATCTCGTCGGGGGTCTTGATGCGACGCGCCTCGAGGAAGGTCTGCTGACCGTCGACCACCGCGATGCCCTCTGCCTGCAAAGCAAACAGGATGGGCAGCTCGAGTACGTCGACACCGAGGGGCTCGTTGGCTACGCCAAACTTCTCCAGCTCGCGCTTGATCTTGGCGGCAACACCTTCAGCGATACCGGCCGAGGGCGGGAACGCTCCGCGCAGCGTCGAAATACCGGCACGCGAGCCGTGCTCGGCACGCGGCTTGACCGCGTCGTGGTGCGGAGCGTGCGGGTCAGCATCCTGGTGCATGTGCGTCTGGCCGAGCCACGGGTTGAACAGCGTGTGGTGCTTGGCGGCCGAACCGAAGTCCCAGATGATGGGGTCGCTGTTACGCGTGATGAGCGCAAAGCGAATGAGCTTGTCCATCGCCCAGGTACCGATGTGGGTACCGGTCATGTAGCGAATGTTGCCAAAGTCGAATGCCAGCAGGGCACCTAGGTCAGACTTCTCGAGCTGGGCGCGCAGTTTGGCAAGGCGGGCTTCGCGCAGGCGATCAAAATCAACGCGCTGTTCCCAATCGACCGACATCGTTCCACGGGTTGCAGTACTCATGCGGGGTTAACTCCTTCGGGTGCTTCGGGCATGTCGAGCTCAAAACCCATGACCCGGTGGAATCGCGCCAGCGCATTCCACATGGCCACAGACATGGCGAGCTCAAGTAGTTCAGCGTCTGAGAACAGGCGCTTCACATCCGCAAGCGTCTCAGCGCTGACAGCTTGCGGAAGTTCTTCGAATCCGACCGCGGTCGGGTTGATCGTGAGCTCCTCAGTGAAAGCCAACGCAATGCGCGTGCGCTCGTCGAAACCGCTCCACTCGTGCGCAACAGCGGCACGCATCTCATCCACGCTCACGCCGTTCTTGCCGGCCGAGGTTGACCGGTGGCTTGCCGTGTAGCGATCGTTGTTGAGAAATCCCACGAGCAGCGCCGAGGTGTCTTTGATCTTCTGATCGAGCACGCCCGGACCAGCAACCTGGCGCAAGAACGGCAAATAAGCCGCGAACATATCGGGCTTGTTCATGATTGCTTTCCAGGTGTTCAGCAACTGCCCGTACTGAGCCAAACCAGATTCCGCGACCTCGCGCGGAGTTCCGGTCAGCTCGTCTATTTCAACAAGACGAATGAGAGCCATGACTTTACTTTCGGAACTGGGCAGCGAACTTGTCAAGAGCCGCGTCGAGCGCATCGTCGTACGACAGCTCGGCGAGTTCGTAGAACGAGACACGACCGGCATTGGCCGCACCGCCACGAATCGCTTCGGTCAGCCAAGCCCGGGTGGCCTCCAGCAGACGAGCGGGCTTCACCACGTCATTGACCAGGCCGACTTCCCACGCGCGCTTGGCTGGGAAGGGGTTGCCGCTTCCGATGTTCTCCATCGCACGCTTGGTGCCGATGCGGTGAATGAGCGGAACCTGCGCGACCATCGGCCACACACCAACCGAGACTTCGTAGCTACCGATGAGAGCGTGGTCAACGATGACGGCGTAGTCACACGCGGCAGCAATCGAACCACCCGAGGCAACGGCGTCACCGTTGACGGCGGCGGCGACCGGCTTGGTCAAGCGTGGGAACACCTTGAGCAGACGAGCGAGACAGGCCGCATACTCGAGCGGGTCACCGCCAGCACGGATGCCGGCCAGGTCGAGTCCGCCACAGAATGCGTCCCCGGCGCCGGTGATGATGATGGCTTTGACCTCGGCGTTGGCATCTGCCGCAAGCAGATCCTTCTCCACGGCTGCCATGACATCGGGGTTGAGCAAGTTGCGCTCAGGGCCCGTAATGGTGACGGTGGCGATACCTAGTTCATCGATGGTGGTCACGCGAACATCCCTTATTTCTTTGAGACAGCGCGATTACCGGTGAATTTTTTGTAGGTGGAGGTGACCAGACCCACGATGCCTGCGGGGAAGAAGCGCACCACGACAACCAGAACCACAGCTTCGATGAGAAGCGCCCAGTTCGAGAAGTCTGCAGCGTACTTGCGCAGGTAGTAGATGATGATAGCTCCGACGAATGGGCCTGACAGGGTGCCCAATCCGCCGATGACACAGATGATGGCTGCGTCAAGACTCCACTGAATAGCGAAGGATGCGTCTACCGAGAGGCTTCCGACCTGAACGGCGTACACCGCACCCATCGCGCCGGTCAGCAGACCGCTCAAGCCCCAGATGGGAAGAAGCGTGCGAACGCGCTTCACACCCACGCTTGCGGCGCCGAGTTCGTTGTCACGCAGGGCGACCAGACGAAGACCGAGCGGCGAGCGAACCAGGGCAACGATGGCGATAACGGTCACCACGAGGAGCACGGTTGAGTACTGGAACACCTCAGGCAGCGACACCTGGCCGCTGGGCGGCATTGCGTAGGCCTGTGACGCCTTGGTGAAGTTCCAGTTGATCATCCAACCGTAGGCTGCCAGGGCGATACCGAGACTACCGACCGCGAGGTACGGGCCGCGCAGGCGAAGAAGCGGGTAAGCCAGCAGCACACCAATAAAGGCCGACATGACGGCGGCGGCGAGCATCGCGGGAAGCAGTGGCCAACCCAGCGTGGTGAGAATCACCGCGGTGGCGTAGGAACCAACACCGACGAAGATCGAGTGGCCCAGCGAGAACTGGCCGCCGAAACCACCCACGAGGTTCCAGGCCATGGCCAGAGTCATCAGCAGGAACAGACCGGTGAGGTCGTTGACCGTGCTCAGTTCGAGAACGCCGGCACAGAAGTAGAGAATGATGCCGATGACAACCGGCAGACCGTATCGAAGCAGGTTTGCGATGCGGGGGCTCATGCCTTGACCGCCTTCGCGAAGAGTCCGTTCGGGCGAACCAGAAGAATCACGACAAGCAGACCGAAGACGAGAACGTCACGGTACTGCGGGCCAATCCACACGGCGCCAAAGGTCTCGACGAGACCGACGATGAATCCGCCGTAGAGCGTTCCAGGAAGCGAAGCCAGGCCACCAATGACCACAACGGTGAATGCGCGCAGCAACCACGAGGTTCCCGATGATGGAGCTACAGCACCCGAGAGAGCGATGAGCACACCCGCGTATCCGGCGATGAAGGCTGAGAGAGCCATCACGCGAGCGTATGTCTTTTTGACGTCGATGCCGACCAGACCAGCAGCTTCGGCGTCGATGGATGCGGCGCGCACCTGGCGACCGAAGGCCGTGCGCTTGAGAATCCACATCAGGGCAAGAATGAACACGATAGCCAGCACGGTCGCGATGAGGTAGATCACTCGAATGCGCACTCCGCCAAGCTCAATCTGTGCGGTGGCGTAATCGACCGGCCAGATGGGCATGGGGCTGGATGTGAAGAAGATGATCAGCAGGGTCGTGATGACGACGCTGATACCGAAAGTCACAGTCATGGGGGGCTCTTCACCCTGGGCCATAACCGGCGTGATGATGTACCGCTGAAGCGGGTAGACCAGCACGGCAAGGATGATGGCCGCCGGGATGCCCATCAGAAGTGGGTCACCCCCGGCAGCAATCGTGATGAGCATCGTCGTAAGGTACGCGCCCAGAATCAGCAATTGTCCATGTGCCAGGTTCACGAGCTTCATCGTTCCGAAGACGATGGAGAGCCCGAGCGCTGCGACGGCATATAAGCCGCCGAGCAGAAGCCCAGTCACTAGGTTGTTGACGAATTCCATGACGCGTACCTTACGTTCGATTGCTTAGGTGCGGACTACTTGAGTCCGGCCTCGGGGGTAACGATCGGCGCGCCGGCCTTACCCTCAAGGTTGAGCACCATCACCTGGTTGTTGTTCGAGTCCCACTGGGTCTGAATGACCTTCAGCGGAGCCGAGTGACCTTCGGTGAACTGGATGTGACCGATGGCGTAGTCGCCGTTGGTCTTTCCGATAGCTGCTGCGAGCTTGGTTGCGTCGGTTCCACCGGCTGCCTTGATGGCGTCAGCGAGAACGTTAGCGATCGAGTAACCGCAGACGAGGATACCGAGGTCGGAGTTCACGCCACCGATCTTGCTTGCGTAGGCGTTGATGAACTCCTTCTCGCGAGCCAGACCCATGCCGTCAGCGAACCAGTTGGCTGCCATGACACCGAGACCGAGACCACCGGTGATCTTCACGAAGTTACCGGTGTTTCCACCCTTCTCCATGAACATCGCCTTGGGGTCGTAACCCTGAGCCTTCATCTCCTTGAGGATGCCGATAGCCTCCGGCGGAATGACCTGAGCGATTACGACGTCAGCGCCCGATGCCTTAACAGCGGCGACCTGGCTCGAGAAGTTACCCTGGTCGACCGGGAAGACCTGGCGGCTCACGATCTTGTAGCCGAACTTGGGAGCGTTAGCTTCCCACAGCTTGCCCATGACAACACCGTCTTCTTCGGTGTCAGTGAACAGTGCGACCTTCTTGTTGGTGCTGATGAGGTCAGAAGCCTGGAACTGGGTCTGGGTCATCTGGAGCTCGTCGAAGAAGACGTCGTAAGCGTAGTTCCAGTTTGCGTTAGCGCCACCGAATGCACGGATGGGCGTAATCGAGGTGAGGAACGGAATCTTGAGCTGGTCAGCAACGGTTGCTTCAGGGATGCTGAGCGGAGGAGTTACCGGACCGAGAAGTGCAACTGCCTTGCTGTCGAGAACAAGCGACTTTGCCTGAGCTGCAGCCTTGGCGGGGTCAGAAGCATTGTCCTGGATAACGAGCTTGATCTTGTGCTTAGCGCCACCGAACTCGATACCACCGGCCTTGTTGATTTCGTCAACGTAAGCCTGGTAACCCATCGAAACGGGGGTACCCATGGTGCCGAGCGGGCCGGTCAGCGGAACACTGGTACCGATAACAATGTCGCTACCTGCTCCGCCGCTAGCGGAACAACCCGCCAGCGCCAAGCCGGCGACTGCTGCAATAGCAACCGCGGCTAGCATTTTCTTTTTCACGAGAAATACTCCTTTGTTTTTTTCTCTTGGTGTTGGTTTCTTCAGTCCGCACCGAGGTACGCACGCTGAAGTTCTTCTTCAGAAAAGTCCGCAGGCTTTCCTGAAAACACAACCTCGCCTCGCTTGAGGACGAGAATCTTGTCGGCGACGGCCAGCGCCTTGTGAATGTTCTGCTCAATGAGCACGACCGAGGTGCCCCAGTTGGCGATTTGTACAACGGCCTCGAGCAGACGATCCACGACAATCGGAGCCAGACCGAGCGAGAGTTCATCAAAGATGATGACCTCGGGTTCACCCGCGAGTGCACGACCAACAGCAACCATCTGCTGCTCACCGCCCGACAGCTGTCCAGCCTGGCGGTCGTTGAGCTCGATGAGCTTCGGGAAGAGTTCGTAGACCTTGTCCAGCGGGTGCTGATCCTTGTGACCAGCCTTGAAGCCGCGCTCTGACTTGAGTCCGAGACGCAAGTTCTCGCGCACGGTCAGTTCGCCGAACAGGCGGCGTCCCTCCGGAACCAATGCGAGTCCGCTGCGCTGACGGGCGAAGGTGGGCAGGTCGGTGACGTTCTTGTCGTTGAACACGACTGATCCGCTGCGAGTCTTGACCATGCCCTCGAGCGCCTTGGCCAGCGTGGTCTTTCCGGCACCGTTTGATCCGAGCACGGTGAGGATTTCACCCTTGCCGACCTCAAACGACACATCGTCGAGAACCTTGACCGGACCGTATCCCGCGCTCAGGTTCTCCACCTTGAGGCGTGTAGGTGCATTCGCCGGAGCCTTGCGCTGCAGGGCGGATTCGTTCTGCGCGCTACCGAGGTAGATCTCCACTACGCGCGGGTCGTTTGACACCTGCTCGGGAGTGCCCTCCATGAGCTTGGTTCCCCACTCGAGAACAACCACGCGCTGGGCAAGTTTGTGGATTACCTCTTGCACGTGCTCGACCAGAATGACGGTCTTGCCGGTGGCGTGCACCGCACGAACCAGCTCGATGAGCTCATCCAGGTCGTTGGCGTTCAAACCGGCGGCAACCTCGTCGAGCAATACCAGCTGTGGGTCAAGGGCGAGCACACGAGCGATTTCGAGACGCTTGAGCTCGAGCAGACCAAGTTCACCAGCCATCTTGTGCTGGCGGTCGGCCAGACCACTGATCTCGAGTGCGTAGTCCACTGCCTCTCTGCGGCGGGCGCGCGGCAGAACGTATGAGGCAATATCAACGTTCTGGCGAACGGTCAGCTTGCGGAACGGCTTCGGAATCTGGTGGGCCAGTCCAACGCCGTGACGAGCGGCATCGCCGAGACCGATCTTGGTGAAGTCTTTGCCGCACACCTGCAGCTTGCCTGAACTGGGCTTGCGAGCGCCGGCGACCAGCGAAAACAGAGTGCTCTTGCCGGCACCGTTCGGACCCATAATTCCCACGAGTTCGCCGGGGTTGACGATGAGATCCACGTTGTTGACGGCAGTCACGCCGCCGAAGGTGCGAGTAACGCCCTCAGCCACCAAGATTGGTTCGCTGCTCTGACTCATCGAGCACCCTTTCGACATTGAATGGTTCTGCTAGCTGCTACCGAAGATACTTTCGCTCCTCGCTGAGAGCGTCCAGCTCACGTCTCGGTGACTGGAACGATCCCGGCAACAGCCCAAAATTTGAATTTTGTTATTTCAATAAATGAATGGTTGTTCATTTTTGAACGTACATACACTTTATGCGC
>Ga0228701_1000201_pt1 | contig 58690 bp, 59 predicted proteins | sample McNCre117_Aug_MG_2_FD_178017 | JGI IMG/M metagenome (GOLD analysis project Ga0228701, IMG submission 178017) | Freshwater microbial communities from McNutts Creek, Athens, Georgia, United States - 11-17_Aug_MG | ecosystem: Environmental > Aquatic > Freshwater > Creek | place: USA: Georgia... | reverse complement strand
CCGCCGAGCGCGAGCAGGCCCAGCAGGCGGCCGTGATAGCCCTGCGGCACCTGCCGGCGCAGCCAGAACCACGCGAAAGGCACGGCAAAGGCGATCCCGATGCTGCGCCCGATCAGGCGGTGGAACCATTCCCAGAAGAAGATGTGCTTGTATTGCGCCAGGGTCATCCCGGCCGGGCCGTTGACCTCGGTATATTGCGGGATCAGCTTGTAGGCTTCGAACTGCGCCTGCCAGTCGGCCTCGGTCAGCGGGGGAATCGCGCCGCTCACCGGTTTCCATTCGGTGATCGACAGCCCGGATTCGGTCAGCCGGGTGATCCCGCCAACCGCCACCATCGTCACCACCAGCGCGGCAACCACAAGCAGCCAGCGCGCAAGGGCGAGCGGGCGGGGCGAATGCGAACGAAGCAAGTCTGCAGCCATGCAGCGCTCCCTGCGTCGATGCGCGGCAAAGCGCAAGCGCCTTGCGGTGACCGACAGGGCTTGCGGTATGTTACATTGTCACATACATCGGCGGAGCAATGCGTGCCGCCCTGCTCTCGATTCGCGACCGGCTTGACCGGTTCGGCGTGCTCCTTTCGGGGCTCTGCGCGCTGCATTGCCTGGCCGGGCTGCTGCTGGTCGCCGGGCTCGGGCTGGGTGGCGAAGTGCTGCTGGCCCCGGCGATTCACCGCATTGGTCTGGCGCTTGCCATCGGGGTCGGCGCGGCTACTCTGGTGCTCGGCGTAATGCGCCACGGCGATCCGGTGCCGCTGCAGGCCGGCGGGGTGGGCATTGCCTTCATGGCGCTGGCGCTGTTCGTTGGCCACGGCGCGCTGGAAGCGGTTCTGACCATTGTTGGCGTCGCGATCCTCGCCTGGGCGCACATCCGCAACTTGCGCCACGCGCACTGATTGCTATCTGCGGACCCATGTCCGCACAGCTTTCCCTTGTCGTAAACGGTGAACCGCGCCGCGCCGCGCCCGGTTCGATCGCCGATCTTGTCCGCGCGCTGGAGCTTGATCCGGCCAAGGTCGCGGTTGAACGCAATGGCGATATCGTCCCGCGTTCGACGCTGGCAGGGGTGCCGCTGGCCGATGGCGATGTGCTGGAAATCGTCCATTTCGTGGGCGGCGGGCAGGACAACACGGCGGCAGACGACACCTGGACCGTGGCCGAGCGGACCTTCCGCTCGCGCCTGATCGTCGGCACCGGCAAGTACAAGGACTTTGCCCAGAACGCCGCGGCGCTTGAAGCCTCGGGTGCGGAAATCGTTACTGTGGCGGTACGCCGGGTCAACGTGTCGGACCCCAAGGCGCCGATGCTGACCGACTTCATCGATCCCAAGAAGATCACCTACCTGCCCAACACCGCCGGCTGCTTTACCGCAGACGAAGCGATCCGCACGCTGCGGCTGGCGCGCGAAGCGGGCGGCTGGGATCTGGTCAAGCTGGAAGTGCTGGGCGAGGCCCGCACGCTCTATCCCGACATGCGCGAAACGCTGAAGGCCACCGAAGTCCTCGCCAAGGAGGGCTTCCTGCCGATGGTTTACTGTGTCGACGACCCGATCGCGGCCAAGCAGCTCGAAGAAGCCGGCGCGGTGGCAGTGATGCCGCTGGGCGCGCCGATCGGCTCGGGCCTCGGCATCCAGAACCGGGTGACGATCCGCCTGATCGTCGAAGGCGCGAGCGTCCCCGTGCTGGTCGATGCCGGGGTTGGCACGGCGAGCGACGCTGCTGTCGCAATGGAGCTGGGGGTCGATGGCGTGCTGATGAACACCGCGATTGCCGAAGCCAAGGATCCGGTGCGCATGGCCCGGGCGATGAAGCTGGCGGTTGAAGCCGGGCGCGATTCCTATCTCGCCGGGCGGATGGCGACGCGCAAATATGCCGATCCCTCCAGCCCGCTCGCCGGTCTGATCTGATCTGATCAGGCCCCGCAGACAGGGTTAATCGGATGATAACCCTATTCTGGTGATCTGTTCCCGGTCCAACTGGGGGCAAGCCATGAGCCATACTGCTACCGCATCGCAGGCGATCGCCGAACTGCGCGAATTTGCAAGCTTCAGCCCGTGCGAACAGCGCTACATCAAGCGCAGTCTCGATATCGGGCTGGGCCGGCAGGATGCGTTCAAGCTGTGGGCCCGCGATGCCGCTGAAAGCGCCTCGATCCGCAGCCAGTATCTTTCCTATCAGGCATTGAAGGCGCTGCGCGGGGGGATTCCCGCCGACAGCGGGTTCGATGGGCTCGACGGCTTTTTCGGCCAGCTGGTGCGGCTGGCAGCCTTCGATCTTGCGCAGGAACGGCTGGAAAGTTTCCCGGCGTTCCGGTTCCTCTACGAACGGCTGCTTGGCGCTGAAGTGCGGCCGTTTCTGCCAGCGGCGTTCTGCGCGGCTGCTGCCCTGCCGCAGATTCGGCCCGAGCGGCGCAAGGGCCTGCTCCAGTCGCTCAGCGAAGCGGCTGCCACCGCGCCGGGCTGGTCGCGCCGCGCGCCCAGCTTCTATCCCGAATGGGTCGAACAGGTCGCAGCCTGAGAGGCGCGCGCATCACTCTGTCAGAGAAGGCTGGACACGAGCCCGGAAGCCCATTCTACTGATCCCAAACAAGACATGGGAGTCGGTGGCATGGGCAAGCAGCTCGATTGCGTGATTCGGGGCGGGACGCTCGCCGATGGGACGGGCGGCGCGCTGCGCGAAGCCGACATCGCCATTGCCGGTGGGCGGATCGTCGCCGTGGGCAAGGTCGATGACCGCGGCGCTGAGGAAATCGATGCCGCCGGCCTGCTGGTCACCCCGGGCTTTGTCGATGTTCACACCCATTACGATGGCCAGGCCACCTGGGACAGCCAGCTGGCCCCATCCAGCTGGCACGGCGTGACCACGGCGGTCATGGGCAATTGCGGGGTCGGCTTCGCGCCGGTGAAGCCGCAGGACCGGGGCCGCCTGGTCGAGCTGATGGAAGGGGTGGAAGACATCCCCGGCACCGCGCTCCACGAAGGGCTGGCGTGGAACTGGCAGAGCTTTCCCGAATATCTCGATGCGCTCGATGCGCGCCCGCGCGACATGGATCTCTGCGCCCAGCTGCCCCACGGCGCACTGCGGGTGTTCGTGATGGGCGAACGCGGTGCCAACCTCGAAGCCGCGACCGCAGATGACATTGCCCAGATGCGCCGCCTGTCGGCCGAGGCCGTGGCCGCCGGGGCGATCGGCTTTTCCACCTCGCGCACGCTTAATCACCGCACGGTGAAGGGCGATCCCACCCCTTCGCTGCGCGCCACCGAGGCCGAGCTGATGGGCATCGCCATGGGCCAGAAGGATGCCGGCAAGGGCGTGCTCGAACTGATTTCGGACTTCAACCAGCCCGATGTCGAAACCGAATTTGCGATGGTCAAGCGGATCGTCGCCGCATCGGGCCGCCCGCTGTCGCTCTCGCTCGGGCAATCGCATTCCAAGCCCGATGGCTGGCGCGATCTGCTGGGCATGATCGATGAGGCCAATGCCGAAGGGCTTGAGATCAAGGCCCAGGTCGCGCCGCGCCCGATTGGCCTGTTGCTGGGGCTGCAGGCCAGCGCCAGCCCGTTTTCCCACCTGCCGAGCTACCAGAAGATTTCGGCGCTGCCCTTTGACGAGCGGCTGGCGGCGATGCGCGATCCCGCGTTCCGCGCGCAATTGCTGCTCGAGGCCGATGGCGGCGGTGAAGCGGAAAAGAACCAGGTGCTCACCGCCACGCGGGTGCTGACCAATTACGGCATGATCTTCCCGCTGGGTGATCCGCCGAACTACGAACCGGCCGAGGAAACCTCGCTCGCCCATCAGGCCCGGCGTGAAGGACGCAGCGCCAACGAAGTCGCCTATGACCTGATGGTGGCGAACGGCGGGCGCGATTTCATGCTGCTGCCCTTTGCCAACTATGCCCACTTCAACCTCGATGACACCGGCGAGATGCTCTGCGCGAAGAACACCCTGATGGGGCTGGGCGATGGCGGGGCCCATGTCGGCCTGATTTCGGACGGCAGCTTCCCGACCTACCTGCTCTCGCACTGGGGTCGCGACCGCAAGCATGGCCGGATCGACATTGCCACCCTGATCAAGCGCCAGACCGCCGACAATGCCCGCGCGATGGGCCTGCTCGATCGCGGGGTAATCGCCCCGGGGATGCGCGCCGACATCAACGTGATCGATTTTGACAAGCTCGCCTGTCATCGCCCCGAAATGGCCTATGACCTGCCGGCGGGGGGCAAGCGCCTGCTCCAGCGCGCCAGCGGCTATCGCCACACCATGGTTGCGGGTCGGGTGACCTACCGCGACGGCGAGGCAAGCGGGGCGCTGCCCGGGCGGCTGGTGCGCGGCTCGCAGCCTGCACCCACCGCCTGAGCGGAGGGCGGCGCATGGCCTTTACCCCGCGCAAGCTCGAAACCCACGTCAACTGGCGCGCGGGCGACGTGCAGGATCCCGATGCCTGGACGCTCTACCTTGATGATGCCGACCAGCGCGAACTCGACGCGGCGCTGCGCCACGCCCAGGCGCATTCGACCAACCTGATGGACATCACCCGCGAGCAGTTCCCGCTCGACCGGCTGGTGCCCAAGCTTGCCGCAATCGAGCGCGAACTGATCGACGGGCGGGGTTTTCAGCGCATCTCGCGGCTCGATACCGCGCGCTACAATGATGACGAACTGACCATGCTCTACTGGGGCATCGGCATGCACCTCGGCAACCCGTGGCCGCAGAACAAGTATGGCCACGTGATGGGTGACGTCACCGATCAGGGCAAAAGCCCCGATGATCCCACTGCGCGGGGCAACGAACTGGGGCTGATCGCGCTGTCCTATCACACCGATGGTTCGGATCTGGTCGGCCTGATGTGCCTGCGCCCGGCCAAGCGCGGCGGGCTGTCGTGCGTCGCCAACATGGTTGCGATCTATAACGAACTGGTCGAGCAGCGCCCCGATCTGGTCGCGGCGCTGTATGAGGAACTGCCGTGGGATTTTCGCGGCGAGGAAAAGCCCGGCACACGGCCCTATTACATCCGCCCGGTGTTTACCGAGCATCAGGGCCGGCTGTTCTGCCGCTATGTCCCGAGCTACATCAAGTCATCACAGCGCCACGCCGATGCCCCGCGGCTGTCGCCGCTGGCGGTCGAGGCGCTCGATGCGATCATGGATCTCGCCAACCGGCCCGAATTCAACGTCTACATGGACCTTGCACCGGGCGAGATGCAGTTCATCAACAACTACCACGTGCTCCATGGCCGCAGCGATTACGAAGACGATGTCGAACGCGGGATCAAGCGCCATCTCAAGCGGCTGTGGCTGTCCACGCGCTATCTTGCCGAGCGCCCGCGCGGGTTCGAGGCGCAAGTCCATTCGCACTGGGATGACAACCGCTCGGTCAGCACGATTCAGGCGCTTTAAGTCGGCCGTTTTGAGTCAGGCCTAGTTCGCCTCGCGCCGCAGGCGTTCGGCGAGCTGGGCGATTTCCTCGGGCTCGAGCAGCCAGGTCCGGGTCTGGCGGCCGATGCGGTGGATCGGCTGGGTCAGCACCACCCGCGCATTGTCGCGCGCGTGCGGCTTGTAGAGCACGAAATGCATCGCGCAGTCGCGGATCGTGCCGATGATCGGCACGCGGCCTTCCAGGTCGATCATCGTCGCGGCCTGGTCCCAGGGAATCGCCGCCAGGATGGGATCGGCGATCATGCCTTGTAGAGCCCGTCGAGCCGGGCGCCGTAACGCTCCTTCAGCTTGTGGCGGCGGATCTTGAGGCTGGGGGTCATTTCCTCGTTCTCGATCGAAAAGGCCTCGTCGGCGAAGGTGAACTGGCGGACCTTTTCGACCACCGAGAGGTCTTGGTTGACCCGGTCGATCGCGGCGCGCAGCGCGCTGCGGAACGCGGGCAGATCCTGCAATTCGTCAAAGTCGAACTTCTCGTCGTTGGCGCGCGCCCATTCGAGCGCCCATTCGGCATCCGGCACCACCAGCGCGACGATGTAGGGGCGCTTGTCGCCCACGACCATCGCCTGGGCGATCTCGGTTTGCAGGGTCAGCATCCCCTCGATCTTCTGGGGGGAGACGTTGTCGCCCTTGTCGTTGACGATCATGTCTTTCTTGCGGTCGGTGATCACGATCCGCCCGGCCGGATCGATATGGCCGATGTCCCCGGTGTGGAGCCAGCCGTCCACCAGCGTGCGGGCGGTTTCGGCCTCGTTGCGCCAGTAACCGTGCATCACCAGTTCGCCGCGCACGAGGATTTCGCCGTCCTCCGCGATCTTGAGTTCGACCCCGTGCATCGGCGGGCCGACGGTATCCATCTTGAGCCCGGCGGCGGGGCGATTGCAGCTGATCACCGGGCCGGCCTCGGTCTGGCCATAGCCTTGCAGCATGGTCAGCCCCATCGAATCGAAGAACACGCCGATTTCGGGATTGAGCGGCGCCCCGCCCGACACCATCGCTTTGAGCCGTCCGCCAAACCGCGCGCGGATCTTGGGGCGCAGCGCCTTTTCAAGCAGCAGGTCCATCGGCTTGTCGCGCAGCCGCTTGCGCCCCTGGGCCTTGAGCGAGCCGATCCCCAGCGCGCGGTCCATCAGGTAGTTGGCGAACTTGCCCTGCTTTTCGATCGACTTCATGATCCGCGTGCGCAGCACTTCGAACAGGCGCGGAACCACGACCATGATCGTCGGGCGCACTTCCTCGATATTGCTGGCGAGCTTTTCGAGCCCTTCGGAATAGTAGATCTGCGCGCCCGCCGCGATCGGCAGCATCTGCCCGCCGGTGTGCTCATAGGCATGGCTGAGCGGCAGGAACGAGAGGAACACATCGTCGTCGAGGCCGAAGTCCTCGGCCAGGATCCGCGCCGCGCCATCGACGTTGCAGAGGATCGCGCCGTGGTGCTGCATGACCCCGCGCGGGCTGCCGCCGGTGCCGCTGGTATAGATGATGCAAGCCGTGTCCGAACGCTGGATCGCGGCGATCCGCTGATCAACCGCCTGCCGCGCGGCGGCGGCATCGCCGCTGACCAGCGCTGCCCAGTCGTGATATTCGAAATTGCTGGTCTGGGCGATGCGCAGTGGCTCGATCCCGATGACGTGGAGCGCCTGACCGGAACGTAGCACGGCGGGCAGCAGCGGCTTGGCCAGCTTGTCATTGGCGACGATCACCGCGCGCGCGCCCGAATTGTCGAGCACGTGCAGATGGTCGCGCTCGGTATTGGTGACATAGGCGGGCACGGTGATGCAGCCGGCAGCCATGATCGCGAAATCGGCGATGCACCATTCGGGGCGGTTTTCGGACACCAGCATCACCCGGTCGCCCGCTTCCAGCCCGAGATCGCGCAGCGCCTGGGCGAGCTGGCAGACCTGCCGGGCGGCTTCGGCCCAGCTGATCGAGCGCCACGCCCCGGCGTGCTTGGCCCACAGGAACGGTGCCTCACCGCGCGCATCGGCGCGGTTCAGGAACAGTTCGACCAGGTTGCCGGTGTCCGGCAGATCCGAAATATCAACCAAGGTGCCTCGCCCCTTTCGCGCACATCCTGTTCGGTGCCTTGGCCCCCCGTGGCCCGGCACCTGTCGTTGCCAACTTGCTAGGACGGCTTTGCCCGAGCGGCAAGCGGGCTATTCGGCTATTGCCCGGCCTTCGCTGCGCGGATCGGCCGCACCGCGCAGCGCGCCGCCCACCACTTCGACCGCATTGGCCTTGAGCGGAAGCACGCGCGGCGCGATCTGATCGTGGCCCAGCGCGGTCAGCGCGGGGATCATCGGCTCAAGCACGCTGCCTTGCTCCACAAACACCGCATCGATCCCGGGGGCGAAGATCACCGGCAGGGCCAGGGCATCCTGCGCCGCAAGCTGCCAGTCGATCACGCCGATGATCGCGCGGATCACCTGGGCCGGGATCGTCGCCCCGCCCGCCGCGCCGACCGCGAGCCGAAGCCTGCCATCGGCGGCGAAGACCAGCGCCGGGCTCATCGAGCTGCGCGGACGCTTGCCGCCCTCGACCCGGTTGGCGACCTGCCGTCCATCGAACAGCGGGTTCATGTCGAAATCGGTCAGCTCGTTGTTGAGATAATAGCCGCCGACCATCAGCCCTGATCCGAACGGGCTTTCGACCGTCGAGGTATAGCTGACGGCATTGCCCGCGCGGTCGATCGCGACGAAGTGCGAGGTGCCGTGTTCCTCGGCCATGACCGGATCGGCCAGCGCAAGGTGCTCGGCCCCCGGCGGGGTGCCGGCGGTGACGTGAGGGATGGTGCGCGCCGGATCGATCAGCGCCGAACGCTGGGCCAGATAGGCCGGATCGATCATCCCCGCGATCGGCACGGCCACGAAATCGGCATCGGCCGAATAGCGGTTGCGATCGGCATAGGCGAGCCGCATCGCCTCGGCGATGAGGTGCCAGGCGGTGGGCGAATCCTTGCCCAGCGCGGCCAGATCAAAGCGTTCGAGCAGCTTGAGCGTGGCGATCACCGTGGTCGCGCCCGACGACGGCGGCCCCATCGAACAGATCTTGTTGCCGCGGTAGCTGCCGCAGACCGGCGCGCGGTCCTTGGCGGCATAGCCGGCGATGTCGGCCTCAGTCATCGGGGCGGGGTTGCGCGGCGCGGTGGTGACCCGCGCGACGATCGCGCGCGGATTGGCCCCGGCATAGAATCCCTTGGGCCCGGCGGCGGCGAGGCTGTCCAGTGTGGCGGCCATCGCCGGGTTCTTGACCCGCGTGCCAACCGGCAGCGGCTGACCATCGGCGCCATAGAACAGTGCGCGGCCCTCGGCGGTGAAAGCGGCGGTTGCGGCGCTGGCCTTCAGCATTCCGTAAAGCCGCGGGGTGATGACAAAGCCATCGCGCGCCAGCTTGGCGGCGGGGGCGAACAGCGCGGCCCAGGGCAACGCGCCGTGCTGCCGGTGCGCCTTGGCCGCCAGCGCGATATTGCCGGGCACCCCCACGCTGGTCCCGCCGGGGACGGCTTCGGGGAAGGACAGCAGCCGCCCGTCCTTGAAGAACCATTGCGGATGCGCGGCGGCCGGGGCGGTTTCGCGCCCGTCGATCGTGGCGACATGGCCCGCGGCATCGGTTTCGACATAGAAGCCGCCGCCGCCGATCCCCGAGCTTTGCGGTTCGACCACCGACAGCGCCAGCATCGTGGCAATCGCCGCATCGGTGGCCGTGCCGCCCTTGCGCAGCATTTCGGCCCCGGCATCGGCGGCGCGCGGATCGGCCGCGCTGACCATGCCGCCGGCATAGACCGGCAGGCTCGCCAGCGGCGGCGGAGTCGAGGCGGGCTGGGCGGCGGTGCAGGCCCCGACAAGCAGCGGGGCGGCGATAAGGGCAAGCAGGCGCGATTTCATGCGCGGCAGTGCTATTCGGTTCCGACCGCCTCGGCAATGCTGGCAAAGCCATCGCGGCGCATCAGTGCTTCAAGCCCGCGGGTGATCTGCCGGGCAATCCCGGGGCCCGCATAGGCCATCGCCGAATAGAGTTGGACCAGACTGGCCCCGGCGCGGATCCGCGCCCAGGCGTCTTCGGCGGTGGCGATTCCGCCGACCCCAATCAGCGGCACTGCGCCGCCGGTGGCCTTCCGGAAATCGCGCAGGCGCTGCTGGGCCAGATCGCGCAGCGGCGCGCCCGAAAGGCCGCCGGTTTCGTGGGCCTGGGCCGAGCGCAGCGCAGGCCGCGAGATCGTGGTGTTCGAGACGATCAGCGCGCCAAGCTGCTTGTCCCGCGCGATCCGGGCGATCGCGTCGATGTCGGCGGGTTCCAGATCGGGGGCGACCTTGAGGAACACCGGCGGGCCATTCTTGCCGCGCGCCTCGATCACCGCGTCGAGCAGCTCGGTCAGCGCGCTTTCATCCTGCAACGCGCGCAGCCCCGGGGTGTTGGGGCTTGAGACATTGACCGCCAGATAGCTTGCCAGCGGGGCCATCAGCCGGGCCATGGTGGCATAGTCGGCGATGCGGTCGGTCGAATCCTTGTTGGCGCCGATGTTGATCCCGACGATCCCGAGCCGCCCGATCCGGCGCGCCAGCCGTTCGACCGCGGCCTCGGCGCCGCCATTGTTGAAGCCCATGCGGTTGATCACCGCGCGGTCCTCGGCCAGCCGGAACAGGCGGGGCTTGGGATTGCCGGCCTGCAGCAGCGGGGTGATCGAGCCGACTTCGGCAAAGCCGAACCCCAGCGCCAGCAGCGCGTCGGGCACTTCACCGTCCTTGTCGAACCCGGCCGCCATGCCAAGCGGATTGGGAAAATCGAGCCCGGCCACCGTGGTTGCCAGCGGGCCCGGCGCGGCGGCGCGGGCGGCAAGCGGCATGGCCTTGAGCGCGGCCAGCGACAGGCCGTGGGCGGTTTCCGCATCGAGCAGGAACAGGGCGGGGCGGATCAGCGAATAAAGCATGCGCCGCCTATGGCAGCGCGCCGCGCGCGAGTCGATTCGCCGATTCGCGCTCTGGTGCGATTCGCCCGCGAATCGAGGTTTGGGGTCCAGATGGTGGTCTGGTGATGGCCCGAACGGGGCGATGTAAGCGCTACGAATCCGAAACCGAGACGATTTCAATCGATTAACTGACGAATCCATACAATCGGGAGGGCTCCTACCTGGCGTAAGCCGTGGTTGCGACCCGAAGGGCTCGTCGCTCTGATGCAGCGAGTTCCTTAACTTCATGCGGCTCTCAGGATCACCTGGGGGCCGCCTTTTTTTTGCGCTTGGCGTGCTTGGCCCGTTCGCCCTGCGCGCCTGCCGTTTCGCGCCATTGCCAAACGATTGGAATCCGCCTAGGCGAAACCGGAAAGATTTAGTCCGATTTACCGGGAAGCTAGGAAATGCGTCTCTCCAGCATGGCAGACTATGCCGTCGTGACGATGAGTGCCGCCGCGCGCCATTGCGGCGGCGAGCGCGTTTCAGCGGGGCAACTCGCCGAAGAAACCGGCCTGCCCGCGCCGACCGTGCAGAAGCTGGTCAGCCGCCTGACCGCGGCAGGCCTGCTGCGCTCGTCGCGCGGGGTGGGCGGCGGGCTCAAGCTCGCGCGGCCGGCCGCCGCGATCACGCTGGCCGACATCATCGAGGCGGTCGAAGGGCCGATCGCGTTGACCCCGTGCACCGATGTCGGGCGCAGCGATTGCGCGCTTGATGGCGGCTGCTCGGTCAAGCCGCACTGGGGCGTGGTCGGCACGGCGGTGCGCAATGCGCTGGCCGATGTGCCGCTGACCCGGCTGGCGGGGCAGGTGCAATGACCGACATCGTGAAGGATCAGGGCCAGAAGGATCAGGCGGCGCGCGATGCGGCCGCCAAGGTGGCCGACTATGAACACGGCTGGTCGGCCGAGATCGACACCGAGTTCGCGCCCAAGGGGCTCGATGAAGACACGGTCCGCTTCATCTCGGCCAAGAAGAACGAGCCCGAATGGATGCTCGAATGGCGGCTTAAGGCTTTTCGCCACTGGCTGACCATGCCGATGCCCGATTGGGCCAAGCTCGCCATTCCGCCGATCGATTATCAGGACGCCTATTACTACGCCGCGCCCAAGCCCAAGAAGCAGCTTGCCAGCCTGGACGAGGTCGATCCCGAGATCCTTGAGGTCTACAAGAAGCTGGGCATTCCGCTGGAAGAGCAGAAAGTGCTCGCCGGGGTGGAAGGCGCGCGCAAGGTTGCGGTCGACGCGGTGTTCGATTCCGTCAGCGTCGCGACCACCTTCCGCGAGGAACTGAAAAAGGCCGGGGTGATCTTTCTCTCCATTTCGGAGGCAATCCGCGAATACCCCGATCTGGTCCGCCGCTGGCTCGGCAAGGTCGTGCCAATGCACGATAATTTCTTCGCGGCGCTCAACTGTGCGGTCTTTTCGGATGGCACTTTCGTCTACATTCCCGAAGGCGTGCGCTGCCCGATGGAGCTGTCGACCTACTTCCGCATCAATGCCGAAAACACCGGCCAGTTCGAACGCACGCTGATCGTGGCCGACAAGGGGGCCTATGTCTCCTACCTCGAAGGCTGCACCGCCCCCCAGCGCGACGAGAACCAGCTTCACGCCGCCGTGGTCGAACTGGTCGCGCTCGACGATGCCGAGATCAAGTATTCGACCGTGCAGAACTGGTATCCCGGTGACGCCGAAGGCAAGGGTGGGATCTACAACTTCGTGACCAAGCGCGCGCTGTGCCAGGGCAAGCGCAGCAAGGTGTCGTGGACCCAGGTCGAAACCGGCTCGGCGGTGACGTGGAAATATCCCAGCTGCGTGCTCAACGGCGAAGACAGCGTGGGCGAGTTCTACTCGGTCGCGGTGACCAACAATTACCAGCAGGCCGACACCGGCACCAAGATGATCCACAACGGGCGTGGCAGCCGCTCGACCATTGTCAGCAAGGGCATCTCGGCGGGCAAGAGCCAGAACACCTATCGCGGCCTTGTCCGCGTGGCGCCCCAGGCTGAAGGCGTGCGCAATTTCACCCAGTGCGATTCGCTGCTGCTGGGCAAGGACTGCGGCGCGCACACCGTGCCCTATATCGAGGTGCGCAATCCCTCTGCCCAGATCGAGCACGAGGCGACCACCAGCAAGATTTCCGACGACCAGCTGTTCTACGCGATGCAGCGCGGGCTCGGCCAGGAAGAGGCCGTGGCGCTGATCGTCAACGGCTTTGCCAAGGAAGTGCTGCAACAGCTGCCGATGGAATTCGCGGTCGAGGCGCAGAAGCTGCTCGGCATCAGCCTTGAGGGGAGCGTGGGATGATCGCGCTGCTCGTGTTGATGGCGGCTGCCTTTGAAGGGCCTGAAGCCGCGCCTGCGCTCGATGTGGTGAAGCGCTGCGATCGCGGCGCGATGCAGAGCCTGACCAAGGCCGAGCCGCATCGCCGCAGCCAGTTTGCCGCGGCCGCCTATGCCGAACAGCAGGCGATCGCGCGCGAGCGGTCCGCGGTGCTGGTCCGCGCGCCGCAGGATGGTGCGCCGGCCGCGCAGGCCGCCAATGCCGCTGCGCTGACCGCGCTCGATGCCCGCCAGCGCCAGCTCGATGATGCCCGCGCGGTCGAACAGGGCTGGCGCGTGCTGGTGGACGAACTGCGCACCGATTTTCTTGCCAATTGTGCCCAAGGCCGACGAAATGCTGACGATTGATAATCTCCAGGCCCAGGTGGCCGACAAGCCGATCCTCAAGGGGCTCTCGCTCCAGATCAACCCGGGCGAGATCCATGCGATCATGGGCCCCAACGGGGCGGGCAAGTCGACGCTGGGTTACACCCTCGGCGGGCGACCCGGCTATGAAGTGACCGGCGGTTCGGTGACGTTCAAGGGCGAGGATCTGCTCGGCCTCGAACCGCACGAGCGCGCGGCGGCGGGTCTGTTCCTCGGCTTCCAGTATCCGGTCGAGATTCCGGGCGTGTCGTTCGTCCAGTTCCTGCGCGAAAGCGCCAATGCCCAGCGCAAGAGCCGCGGCGAGGAGCCGCTGTCGGGCGGCGAATTCCTCAAGCTCGCGCGGGAAAAGGCGGCGCTGCTGCGGATGGACATGGACATGCTCAAGCGGCCGGTGAACGTCGGCTTTTCGGGCGGCGAAAAGAAGCGCGCCGAAATGGTCCAGATGGGCATCCTCGATCCCGCGCTGGCGATCCTCGATGAAACCGATTCCGGGCTCGACATCGATGCGCTGCGGATCTGCGGCGAAGGGATCAACGCGATCATGCGCCGGCCCGACAAGGCCGTGCTGCTGATCACCCACTATCAGCGCCTGCTCGATTACGTGAAGCCTGACTTCGTCCACGTTCTTGCCGGCGGGCGGATCGTCAAGTCGGGCGGCCCCGAACTCGCCCTGCAGCTTGAGGACGAAGGCTACGAGGCGGTCGCGGCATGAGCCAGGCGCTCGCCTTGCCTACCCGTAGCAACGAGGATTTCCGCTATGCGGACCTTGCCGCGCTGGCCCCGTTGTGGCCGGTGGCGGTGGAGGAGATCGCCCTTGACGCAGGCGAGCATCGGGCGCTGACGATCACCAACACCGGCGGGTCTGCCGCCGTGCGCGACCTTGCGATCACGCTTGCGCCGGGTGCCAGTCTCGCGCTCCACGTGCTCAATGCCTCGCCCGCCTATGGCCGGATCGCGGTGCGGGCCGAGCTGGGCGCGGGGGCTGAGTTCACGCTGGGCGCGGCGCAGCTGGCCGGCGGTGAGGCCACGCTCGAAATCGTCACCCATGTCACCCATGCCGGGCCCGATGCGGTCAGCCGGCAGGTGGTGCGCTCGGTGGCAGGCGGCGCGGCGACGGCCAATTATCTCGGCAAGGTGCTGGTCCGGCCCGGGGCCGATGGCACCGATGGCGAACAGTCGGTCCGCGCCATGCTGCTCGACCGAACGGCGACCGCCAATGCCCGGCCCGAGCTGGAAATCTATGCCGACGACGTGAAATGCGCCCATGGCTGCGCGGTGGGTGAACTCGACGCCAACGGGCTGTTCTACCTCGCCTCGCGCGGGCTGCCGCCGGCGGATGCCAAGCGGCTGATGCTCCAGGCCTTCATTGCCGAGGCCTTCGTCGGCGCGGCCGAGGAAGAGGCTTTGCAAGAGGCTGCCCTTGCCGCGCTGGAGGCCTTGCTGTGACCACCGCGACGCTCCTGCGCCCCGATCTTCGGGCCGATTTTCCGGGTCTTGCGGACGGCTGGCACTATCTCGACAGCGGGGCCACCGCGCAAAAGCCGCAGGCCGTGATCGACGCGACCGTGCGCGCGATGGGCCGCGACTATGCGACAGTTCACCGCGGGGTCTATGCCCGGTCGGCCGAAATGACCCTGGCCTTCGAAGCCGCGCGCCGCCGCGTTGCCCGCTTCATCGGCGGGCAAGAGGATGAAGTGGTCTTCACCCGCGGCGCGACCGAGGCGATCAATCTCGTCGCCCAGACCTGGGGGCAGGCAAACCTCAAGACCGGGGACCGCATCCTGCTGTCGGTGCTGGAGCATCATTCGAACATCGTTCCCTGGCAGCTGCTGGCCGAACGCACGGGCGCGGTCATCGATGTCTGCCCGCTGACCGATGATGGCCAGATCGATCTTGATGCCGCCGAAGCGATGCTGACCGGCGCGCACAAGCTGGTGGCGCTGGCCCATGTCTCGAACGTACTCGGCTCGGTGCTCGATTGCCGCCGCGCTGCCGGGCTCGCCCACGCGGTTGGTGCCAAGCTGCTGCTCGATGGCTGTCAGGCCGTGCCGCGGCTCGCCGTCGATGTCGCGGCGCTGGGCTGTGATTTCTATGTGTTCTCGGCGCACAAGCTCTACGGGCCGACCGGGATCGGCGCGCTCTGGGCCAAGGCCGAACTGCTGGGCGCGATGCCGCCGTGGCAGGGCGGCGGCGCGATGATCGACCGGGTGACCTTTGCTCGCACCACCTATGCCCCCGCGCCGCAGCGCTTTGAGGCCGGCACGCCCGCGATCATCGAGGCGATCGGGCTGGCTGCCGCGATCGACTATGTCGACAGCGTCGGGCTCGCTGCGATCCACGCGCATGAGACCGAACTGGTGCGCGAACTGCGCGATGCCCTGCGCGCGCGCAACGACATTACCCTGTTCGGGCCCGAGCAATCGGCCGGGATCGTCAGTTTTGCGATGGACGGGGTGCATCCGCACGACCTCGGCACCATATTGGACGAGGAAGGGGTGGCGATCCGCGCCGGGCACCACTGCGCCCAGCCGCTGATGGACCACCTTGGCGTTGCTGCCACGGCCCGCGCCAGCTTCGGACTGTACAGCCACGCCAGCGATATCGCCGCGCTGCTGCGCGGCATTGAAAGAACCAGGAGAATCTTCGGGTGAGCGAAGAACCCAAATTCACGGTCGAACAGGTCAACAGCGTCGAGGCCCCGCCGCGCGCGCGGGTCGAGGATGCCGAAGCCCCGGCGCAAAAGCTTGAGCGCAAGCGCGACTATCTGGAAGGCTTCCTCGCGGCCAAGCCCGCCGATGTTGCCCCGGGCGAGCCGGGCGGCGACCTGTACGAAGCGGTGATCGGTGCGCTGCGCGACATTTTCGATCCGGAAATCCCGGTCAACATCTACGATCTTGGCCTGATCTATGGGGTCGAGATCACGCCCGAGGCCAGCGTGATGGTCACCATGACCCTGACCACGCCGCATTGCCCGGTGGCTGAATCGATGCCCGGCGAAGTGGAACTGCGCGTCGGTGCGGTGCCCGGCGTGCGCGATGCTGAGGTCAACCTTGTCTGGGATCCGCCGTGGGATCCCGCCAAGATGAGCGACGAGGCCCGGCTCGAACTGGGGATGCTGTGATGACCGCAACCACCCGCCAGCGGCCCGCCGCCGTGATCCTGACCCCGTCCGCCGAGGCGCGGATCGCCAAGCTGATGGGCGAAGCGCCCGCAGGCGCGATCGGGGTCAAGCTGTCGACCCCGCGCCGGGGCTGTTCGGGGCTGGCCTATTCGGTCGACTATGTGACCGCGGCCGATCCGATCGACGAGAGGATCGAAACCCCGGGCGGCACCTTCTTCATCGACGGCGCCAGCGTGCTCTACCTGATCGGCAGCACGATGGACTGGCAGGAAGACGATTTCACCGCCGGCTTCGTGTTCCAGAACCCCAATGCCAAGGGCAGCTGCGGCTGCGGGGAAAGCTTCACCGTCTGAGCGCTCAGGCGGCGCGCAGCAGTTCGCCAGTTTCGCCGGTTTCCTGCGCGATGAAGGCCAGTAGCGCCTTTTCGAGCGGGTCGAGTTCCTCGTCGGCGTCGATATGATCGATCAGCCATAGCTCTTCTTCGCGGTCAAGCGCGGGCGCCTCGTCCGCATCACCGGCGGGCCCCATGTCGAGCAGGCTGCCAAAGGCGCTGGCGGCTTCGGGTTCGACCTCGGCCGAGAGCATCCGGGCAAGGAAATTGCCGATCCCGGCACCTTCGCTCGCCATGAAGCGTTCCAGTTCGGCCGCGCGCTCCTGTGCGAGCGGTTCGGTCCCGGCAAAGCCGATCAGGAAGCTCGCCACCCCTTGCACGAACAGGCGTTCCCATTCGGGCGCATTGGTATCGTACAGCGTTGCGTCCTTGATCCGGCACAGCAGTTCGGCTTCGGCCTGGCTGACCCGCGCCGGGCCGTCGCTGGCGGGGGCAAAGATCATCCGGCGCAGCAACGCGCATTCGCTGGCGGTGATCCCGGCAGGATCAAGCGCGCCGTGGCGGGTCGGCCCTTCGCCCGAAAGCACCGCCTGTTCGATCTGGCTGAGCGCATAGGTCTGGAGGCTGGGCGGCACGCTGGCTGCGCGTTCAAGCACCCGGACCAGCAGTTCGAGTTCCGCCACGGTGCCCACGCGCCCGTCGCGATCGATCTGGGCGATCAGCTCGTCGGCCATCGCCTGATCGACGTAGCCGCTGGGTTCGACCGTGGTGATGATGAATTCGCCCAGTGCCTCGACGAAGAAATCGCACCATTCGGGGCTGGGCTGTTCAAGCTGATCGTTGGCGATGAACAGGGCTTCGGCTTCTTCCGGGGTCATCTGCCCATCGGCCCAGCCCGCCTGGCGCAGCGCCAGGATTTCATCGGCGCCGATTGCGCCATCGGCGGCTGCGCGCAGCGCCGTTTCCCCAAATTGCATAGTCATGGCGGCCGCGCCCCCTGGATGTCGTTCAGGCGCGATTGTGGCAGGCCAACCTTAAATCCGGGTTACCCGCGTGGTGGGTGGGCCTAGGGCTTGCGGCGCAGCGCGTTGATGCAGGCCAGATCGTCGACATCCTGGGCATCGCTGGCCCGGCGCGCTTCGACATAGGTGGCCTCCGGCTCGCGCCCCGGCGCGGCGGGATAGAGGAACACGTCCAGCACGCAGGCCTCTCCGCTGAACTGCAGCTTGCGGGCATCGCCTTCGTAAACGTCGAGCCGGGCGGGGCCGAACTGGCGCAGCAGATCCTCGCGGTTCGCGCCGATCACGCCTTCAAGCCCGGGGATCACCTGGCGCTTGGCCGGCGGCGGGGGCTGATGCACCGGCACGCGCGGCGCAATCGCTACGCGCGGCGCTGGGTGCGGCTGGACGCGGCCCTTCTGGTTGGCCGGCTTGCTGGCGGTCTTGCTGCGCTGCGGGTGGCTGGACGCGGTTTTGACACTGCCGCCGCCACACGCGGTCAGGCACAGGCTGAAAGCAGCGGCGATAAGGATCTTGCGGGCCATTGCCCCCGCGGATCGCCCGAGACGCCGGCGCTGTCAACGCCGCATGACCTTGCCCTGCGCCGATATGCCCGCTAACCGCGCCGACTGACTTTTCTCTTCCCGCAGCAGGAAACCCAATGACCGCACCCGCTTACGACGTGATCGCCATCGGCAACGCCATCGTCGATGTGATGGCCCCTTGCGATGATGCCACGATCGAGCGCCTCGGCATGACCCGCGGCGGGATGACTCTGGTCGATACCGACCGCGCCCACGCGCTTTATGACGCGATGGGTCCGGCGCGCGAAATCTCGGGCGGTTCGGCCGCCAACACGCTCGCCGGGCTGGCCGCGCTGGGCGCCAAGTGCGCATTCATCGGCCAGGTTGCCGGCGACCAGCTGGGCGAGGTCTTTGCCCATGACATCCGCGCCGGCGGGATCGATTTCACCACGGCGGCGCGCGCGGGCGATCCGCCGACGGCGCGCTGCCTGATCTTCGTCACCCCCGATGGGCAGCGCACGATGAACACCTTCCTCGGCGCCTCGCAGTTCCTCCCGGCGGCCGCGCTTGATGAAGACGCGATCCGCTCGGCCGGGGTGCTCTACCTCGAAGGCTATCTGTGGGATCCCGAAGAACCGCGCGCGGCGATGCGCCGGGCGATCGCGGCGGCGAGGGACGCTGGCCGCAAGGTCGCCTTCACCCTGTCGGACGCTTTCGTGATCGACCGTCACGGCGACGATTTCCGTGCGATGATCGACGCCGGCGAGATCGACATCCTGTTCGCCAACCACGTCGAACTGGCTTCGCTGACGGGTCTCGATGATTTTGATGCCGGGCTGGCCGCACTTGCGCCCAAGGTGCCGATGCTGGTCGTGACCCGCAGCGAACACGGCGCCGTGGCCGTCACCGGGGGCGAGCGTTTTGCCGTTGCCGCCGAGCCGATTGAGCAGGTGGTCGACACCACCGGGGCGGGCGATTTGTTCGCTGCCGGGTTCCTGTTTGGCCATGCTCGCGGCTGGGCCGTGAGCGATTGTCTGACCATGGGCGCGATCTGTGCGGCGGAAATCATTTCGCACTACGGCGCGCGTCCCGAAGCCGATCTCAAGGCCCTGGTTGCGGCTCGGTTTGGCTAAGATATTGTTCTAAAATATAATTTTACCGATTGCTTGCGGGGCCTCTCTTCGATTAGGTTGGCGCCGCCTTAAAACCGAAGGGGGCATTTAAAATGCGCAAGACTGTTCTCGTTCTCGCTACCGTCGCCAGCTCGCTGGCTCTCGCTGCTTGCAGCAAGGGTGAAGAAGCGGCTCCCGCCGCCACCGAAGAAGCCGCTGCCACCGACGCTGCGACCGACGCTGCTACCGATGCTGCGACCGACGCTGCTGCCGCTGACGCCAGCGCTGCCGGTGCGACCGAAGCCGCCAAGTAATCTACTTGCGGTAGCGTAAGGAACGGCCCGCTAGCCGGGCCATTCCGCGCGAGTTTACGGCGCTCGTTCCCTGCGGGGAGCGGGCGCCGTTTGCTTTTGCGCTGCCCGCGCCTGCTATGCGGCGCGCGCCGTGCAGGGGTTTCTTAGGACCTTGGTGCCTAGTGCGGGGCCGAGGGAGTCACCGTGACCGCACTTGGGCCAGCAGACAGCGCGCTCGATCTTGCCGGCCCGCAAGGCGCGGCAGCGCTGCTCCATGGCTGGCGGCAGCTGGCATCCCATGCGGACCTGCCAACCCAGCATCCCGCCTTCACTCTGGCCCTCACTTACAGCCTTCAGCGCGGCGCACCCACGGCGCTGTTTTGCGCGGGCGGCGCAGATCCGCAGGCGATGATCGCGCTGATCCATGCCGCCCGGCCGCTGGCGCGCTGGCAGGAACCCGGCGCGCGCGATGTCGCCGAACCGGTCGATGCCGTGTGCCGCGATGCGGCCGGTGCGGCGCAGTTGGCCCGGCTGCTCGCCGATCAGGCGCGCCCGCTCGATTTGGCGCGGCTCCCGGCGGGATCACTGCTGGTCCCGGCCCTTGCCGAGGCGATGCGCGGGCGCGGCTGGCTGCGGGTGCGCCCGGCCCCGCCCTGCCCGCGCATGGCCTTGGGGCCGGATTGGGCCGAGCCCGAAGCGCACTTCAACGCAGGGCGGCGCTCCGACTTTCGCCGCGCCGCGCGCCGCGCTGCCGAACTGGGCGCCGTGACCTACGAACTCCACGCCCCCGGTCCCGAAAGCTTCGGCGCGCTGTTTGACGAGGCGATTGCGGTTGAACAGCGCAGCTGGAAGGATGCTGCCGGCAGCGCGATTGCCGCCGATGCCGACAAGGCCGCGTTCTTTCGCAGCTATCTTGGCGAAGCCGCCGCGCGCGGCATGGCGCGGGTGGCGCTGCTGCGGATCGCTGGCCGGGCGGTCGCGATGCAACTCGCGGTGGAATGGCGCGGGCGCTACTGGCTCTACAAGATCGGCTTTGACGAGGCCTATGCCCGCTGCTCCCCCGGCACCCTGCTGATGCTGCACTGCTTGCGCGATGCCGCCCAGCGCGGGCTGACCGGGTTCGAACTGATGGGCCAGGCCGAACCGTGGATCGCCGACCTCTGGACTCGTGAGAGCGCGCCCTGTGTGCGTCTGCGCACCTATCCCGCCAACTGGCGCGGGGCGGCGGCGCTGGTCGAAGATGGCTGGGCGTGGCTGCGCGCGAAGGTGCGGCGATGAAGGGGCGGCTGTGGGCCGTCCTGCGTAGCGTGCGCTATGCCCTGCCGGGCCTCGCCGGACGGCTGTTGCCCGCGCCCGGCCCGGCCGATGCGGCCCGGCTCTGCGCCCGGCTCGGACAGCGCGGGCTGCGCACCAGCGCCGGCTATTTCCAGCCTGCCGATGCCTCGGCCGAGGGGATTGTCGCGGCCTACCGCGATCTTGCCGCGCGGCTGCGCGAGGCGGGCTGTGATAGCTACCTTTCGGTCAAGGCGCCGGCGCTCGGCTTCGATCCCGCGGCGCTGGCGGCGATTGCCGGGGCGGGGCTGGACGTTGTGCTCGATGCCCATGCCGAGCCTCAGGCCGCGGCGACCCTCGCCTTGGCTGCCGCCCAGCCGGGGATCGGCGCGGCGCTGCCCGCGCGCTGGCACCGGTCGCTGGGCGATGCCGCGGCGCTGCGCGATGCGCCGGTGCGGCTGCGTATCGTCAAGGGCGAATGGGCGGACCCGGCGGGCGATCTGGCCGATATCGACGGGGCTTACCGCGCGCTGGTTCGCGTGCTGGCGGGCCGCGCCGCGCCGGTTGCAATTGCCACCCACGATCCGCTGCTGGCCGAAGCCGCGCTGACCATGCTCAAGGCGGCGGGAACCCCGTGTGAGCTGGAACAGCTGCGCGGATTGCCGCGCCGGCGCACCAGCGCGCTGGCCGCGCGGCTGGGGGTGCCGGTGCGGCTCTACTGTCCGTTCGGACCCGGCTGGTGGCCCTATGCGATCGACAAGGCGCTGGCGCGTCCCTACCTGCCGCTGTGGGCGGTGAAGGACTGGCTGGCTTAGCCCTGCGCTTCGCGCGCCACTTCGCGGTAGCCGATATCGCGGCGGCAGAAGCCATCGGCAAAATCGATCGCATCGACCGCGGCATAGGCACGGGCCTGGGCTTCGGTGGCATTGCGCCCGCGCGCGGTGACGTTGAGCACGCGCCCGCCATTGGCGACGAGCTGCCCATCCTTGAGCGCGGTGCCCGCATGGAACACCTTGGCGCCGGTCGCCTCGGCAGCGTCCAGCCCGGCGATCGCGCCGCCCTTTTCGGGGGTGTCGGGATAGCCCTTGGCGGCCATCACCACGGTCAGTGCGGTATCGGGGGACAGGCGCGGGGCCTCAAGCGCGGCCAGCCGGTTTTCGGCAACGGCCAGCATCAGCTCGCCCAGATCGCTTTCCAGCCGCAGCATCAGCACCTGGCATTCGGGATCGCCGAAGCGGGCGTTGTATTCGATCAGCTGGACGCCGTTCTTGGTCAGCATCAGTCCGGCATAGAGCACGCCCGAATAGGGCATCCCTTCCTGCGCCATGGCCCGCACGGTGGGGGCAACGATCCGTTCGATCGCTTCGCCTTCGAGCAGCGGGGTCAGCACCGGGGCCGGGCTATAGGCGCCCATCCCGCCGGTGTTGGGGCCGGTATCGCCATCGCCGACGCGCTTGTGATCCTGGGCCGAACCGAAGGGCACGATGGTGTGGCCATCGGTGATCGCAAAGAAGCTGGCTTCCTCGCCTTCGAGGAATTCCTCGATCACGGCTTCGGCCCCGGCTTCGCCGAACCGGCCCGAGAAGATGTCGCGCACCGCGCCTTCGGCCTCGGCGCGGGTCATCGCCACGGTCACGCCCTTGCCGGCGGCAAGGCCATCGGCCTTGATCACCACCGGGATGCCGAACTTGCCGAGCGCAGCCATGCCTTCAGCTTCGCTTGCCACGCGTTCGAACCCGGCGGTCGGGATGTTGTGGCGCGCGCACAGTTCCTTGGTGAAGGCCTTGCTGCCTTCAAGCTGGGCCGCGGCCTTGCTCGGCCCGAACACCGGCACGCCTGCGCCGCGCAGCGCATCGCTGAGGCCGTCGACCAGCGGGGCTTCGGGACCGATCACGACCAGCCCGATCGCCTGGGCCTCGCAGAAGGCCAGCACGGCGGCATGGTCGGACAGCTCCAGCGACACGAGTTCGGCATGGTCGGCAATTCCCGGGTTTCCAGGGCTTGCGAACAGCTTGTCGCACAGGCGGGATTGCGCCAGCTTCCATGCCAGCGCATGTTCGCGCCCACCCGATCCCAGCAGCAGGATATTCATGTCTCGCGTTCCGCCTTTCACCGATGACGATGCTTTCGCCGAGGGGCTGGTAGCGAAGGAGTCGGCGGGCGACAACGCCGCAGCGCTCTCTGTCAGCGAGATTTCCGCCCTGCTCAAGCGCACGGTCGAGGATCGGTTCGGCTTCGTGCGGGTGCGCGGGGAGATTTCCGGGCTCAAGCGCGCGGCCTCGGGCCACGTCTATCTGACCCTCAAGGATGAGAATGCCCGGCTTGACGGGGTGATGTGGCGCGGCACTGCCCAGCGGCTGGGGTTCCAGCCCGAGGACGGGCTCGAAGTGATCGCCACCGGCAAGCTCACCACCTATCCCGGGCGTTCGAACTACCAGATCGTGATCGAGCGGATGGAAGTGGCGGGCGAAGGCGCGCTGCTTGCGCTGCTCGCGCGCAACAAGGCCCGGTTCGAGGCCGAGGGTCTGTTCGCGCCCGAAAAGAAGCGCCGCCTGCCGTTCCTGCCGCGGGTGATCGGGGTGGTGACGTCGCCGACCGGGGCGGTGATCCGCGACATCCTCCACCGCTTGGCCGACCGCTTCCCCAGTCATGTCGTGGTCTGGCCGGTGCTGGTTCAGGGCCAGGGCGCGGCCGAACAGGTGGCCGCCGCCGTGCGCGGCTTTTCCGAATTGCCTGCGGGCGGCGCGGTGCCCCGCCCCGATCTGGTGATCGTGGCGCGCGGGGGCGGCTCGATCGAAGACCTCTGGGCCTTCAACGAGGAAGCCGTGGTCCGCGCTATTGCAGGATCGACGATCCCGGTGATTTCCGCCGTCGGCCACGAAACCGACACGACGCTTGCCGATTTCGCCGCCGACCTGCGCGCGCCAACCCCGACCGCGGCGGCCGAGATCGCGGTGCCGGTGCGTGAAGACCTGCTCGCCCAGCTTGCCGAACTCGCCCTGCGCCAACGCCGCGCGGTGGTGCGCCCGGTGCAGCTCGGACGTGAGCGGCTGGCCGCCCGGGCCGAGCGTCTGCCCGCGCCCGAGGCGCTGCTCAGCCCCCATGCCCAGGCGCTGGACGAGCAGGCCGAACGGCTGCGCCGCGGGCTGGGCGAACGCACCCATCTCGCCCGCGCGCAATTGCAGCAGGTGGCCGGGCGGCTCTCGCTCCCGCTGCTCTCGGCCCGGCTCGACCGTGCGCGTGACCGGCTCGATGCCCTGGCGCGGCTGGCGCAGTCGCTCGATCCCGACCGGGTGCTGCAGCGTGGTTATGTCCGCGTGACGGGCGCCGATGGCCGCACGCTGGTGACCCGCGCGGCGGCGGTGGGCGAAGCCGGGCTGACCCTGCATTTCCGCGATGGCGAACTCGGCGTGATCCCCGCCGATGGCGCGCCTGCGCCCAGCCGTGCCGCGCCCAAGGCGAAAGCCCCGCCGCGCCCTGCTCCGCCCGAGCAGGGCAAATTGCTCTGAGCCGCCGCTTCGGTTAGGAAGGGCCCATGTTGATGTCTGCTGCCGATCGCCCCGCCACCCTGTTCTTCGAGCCCAATGGCTTCCGGGTGGTCAGCCCGGGCAACCATGTCATCTGCGCGGTGACCGCCGCGGCGATCCCGCTGGAGGAACTGCGTTACTGGAGCGCTGAGCGCCAGGAAGCCTACGCCAGCCCCGAAGTCGCCACCCGCCGCTTGCTCGGCCAGGGCTGAGCGCGGCCGTGGGTCGCACCGCGCCGCTCGTTCTGGGGATCGTTACGCTCGGCCTTGCCGCCGTGGGCGCGCCCCGGCTGGCCGCTTGGTCTGCCGCTGCTGCGCCGGCCGCCGACTTTGCGCTCACCGGGCAGTTAACCCAGGGTGGCTGGGCGCGCGGCATGGCTCTGCGCGGTGCCACGCTCAGCCTTGATGGCGCGCCAGTCACCGTGGCCAACGATGGCCGCTTCCTGATCGCCTTTGACCGCGATGCCCCGCGCAGCGCCGTCCTCACCGCGCGGCTTGCCGATGGCACCGCGCTGAGCCGCACGCTCGCCATCGCGCCGCGCGCCTGGCAGCTGGAATATATTCCGCTCGGCCCCAAGCCCGGCACGCCCCCCAGCCCTGAATTCCAGATCCGGCGCGAGGCCGAGCTGGCCCGGATCAAGGCCGCGCGCAGCGTCGATCACCCCTCGGCGGGCTGGCAGCAGAAATTCATTTGGCCGGCGCGCGGGCGGCTGTCGGGCCGGTTCGGCTCGCAGCGGATCTACAACGGTACCCCGGGCAGCTATCATTCGGGCATGGACATCGCCACCGGGACCAGCGGCACGCCGTTCGTCGCCCCGGCCGACGGCGTGGTGATCCTGGCGGCCGACAGCCCCTTCACGCTGGAGGGGCGCCTGCTGATGATCGACCACGGCATGGGGCTCAACAGCGCCTTCCTCCATTGCTCGAAACTGGCGGTGAAGGTCGGCGACGTGGTCCGCCAGGGGCAGTATCTGGGCAATATCGGGATGACCGGCCGGGCCACCGGGCCGCACCTCCACTGGTCGATCAAATGGCGCGACGCGCGGCTCGATCCGCTGCTGTTCGTCGGGCCGATGCCCTGATCCGGGCCGGGGCTTGCTTCCCATCAAGCCTGTAAATTGCGCAAGAATCCTGCGTGACGTAAAAATATTGCGCATGCGCCGCTTTCCTGTGGCTTGGTTGCCACAGGAGTAGGGGTGAATGTTGCAATTGCGTGAAAATCCTTTGCCCACGCCTTAGAGTTTCGTCATTCCAGCCCCATCTATCCGTAATTCTGGCTACAGTTTCGGCTGTCCAGATGCGCGGGTGATCAGGAATCCGGGTGCGTTCGTCCACCGGATATACAGAGGGACTAACCTGTGAAAATCACCAAGAAATCGCTCCTTTCGAGCACGACCTACCTGGTCGCCGGCGGCGCCATGGCGCTGCTTTCGTCGGCTGCTGCCTACGCGCAAGACGCCGCGGCTGAAGACGATACCGCTGCCCAGAAGGACCAGACCATCGTCGTTACCGGGTCGCTGATCCGCAACCCGAACCTGACCGCTTCGGCCCCGATTGCCACCATCGGCAGCCAGGAACTCGAACTGCGTCAGTCGAACGTCGCTGAAGAAGTGCTGCGCACTCTGCCCGGCGCCGTTCCCTCGGTCGGTTCGAACGTGAACAACGGTAACGGTGGTTCGTCCTACGTCGACCTTCGCGGCCTGGGTTCCAACCGCAACATCGTGCTGCTCGACGGCGACCGGATCGTTCCGGCCGACCTTACCGGCCGCGTCGACCTTAACAACATCCCGCTCGCCCTGATCCAGCGCACCGACGTGCTGACCGGCGGCGCGAGCTCGACCTACGGCGCTGACGCCATCTCGGGCGTGGTGAACTTCATCACCAAGAAGGACTTCGCCGGCTTCACCGCGACGGCTTCGGAACAGACCACCCAGCGTGGCGACGGCAACGTGTTCCGCACCGACGTGACCCTGGGTGCCAACTTCGACGACGGCCGCGGCAACGCCGTGCTGTCGCTGGGCTACCAGAAGTCGAACCCGGTCTACATGGGCGGCGATCGTCCGTGGTCGAACGTGACGCTCGAATCCTACGATGCCACCTACACCGCTGGTCAGGGTTCGTCGACGACCACCCCGTCGGCTCTCGACATCGGTGGCGGCCGCAGCCGTCGTCAGATCTCGGCTGATGGCACCAACATCGGCGCCTACTCGACGCCGTTCAACTTCAACCCGTACAACGTGTTCCAGGTGCCCTTCAAGCGCTTCAACATGTTCAGCCAGGCTCACTACGAGCTGGCCGACGGGCTGACCGCCTACGCTCGTGGCATGTACTCGAACAACACGGTCGACACCATCATCGCTCCTTCGGGCGTGTTCGGTTCGTCGGTCACCGTGCCGGTTTCGAACCCGTTCATGACCGCCGCGCAGCGCACCTACCTGTGCGCCAACGCCGACACCAACACGGCCGTTGCCGGCAACCAGACGCTGACCACCGCGGAATGCGCCCTGGCCGCTGCCGCCACCAGCCCGACGGACCCGAACTACCGCACCTTCACCTTCGGTCTGCGTCGCCGCACCACCGAAGTCGGTCCGCGTATTTCGAGCTACAACACCCAGGTGTTCGATTTCCGCGCTGGTCTGCGTGGTGACATCACCGACTCGATCCACTTCGACGTTTCGGCCGCTCACGGCGAATCGAAGAAGCTGCAGACCATTCAGAACTACGTTCTGCTCTCGCGCGTTCGTCAGGCCCTGCTGGCCACCAACACCAGCACCTGCCTCACCAACTCGGGTGGCTGCGTCCCGCTGAACATCTTCGGCGCGAACGGTTCGATCACTTCGGCGATGGCTGATTACATCAGCGACAACTCGACCACCCAGGTCAACACCAAGCTTGACCAGGTCAAGGGTGTGATCAGCGGCGACACCGGCATCAGCTCGCCCTGGGCTGGTGACAGCATCAACTTCGCCGTTGGTACCGAATACCGCAAGTATCAGGCCGAACAGGCTTCGGACATCCTGGCCAAGACGGCTGGTGAACTGGGCGGCGCCGGCGGCGCGGCTCCGGACATCAAGGGTGGCTACGAAGTGTACGAAGGCTTCGCCGAAGTCATCGTTCCGATCGCTTCGGACAAGCCGCTGATCCAGGAACTGAGCCTCGAAGGCGGTCTGCGTCAGTCGCACTACAAGATCGCGGCTGCTGGCAGCCCGACCTATGATGCCACCACCTGGAAGGTTGCTGCGACCTGGGCTCCGACTGCGGACCTCAAGATCCGTGGTAACTACCAGCGCGCGGTCCGTGCCCCGAACATCGGCGAACTGTTCTCGCCCGTGTCGACCGGCCTGACCAACCTGGGCGTTGACCCCTGCGCCGGCACCGCGCCGGTCAGCAACGCCAACCTGCGTGCGGTCTGTATCGCTCAGGGTGCGCCGACGGCCACCATCGGGACGATCCAGAACCCGACCGCCGGTCAGGCCAACATCACCAGCGGCGGCAACACCGCTGTTGGCCCGGAAACCGCCACCACCTGGACGGCGGGCGCGGTCTTCACCCCGGCCTTCATCCCGGGCTTCTCAGCCTCGCTCGACTACTACGACATCAAGGTCAACAACGCGATCACCACGCCGACCCCGGCTGACCTGGTCTCGGCGTGCTTCGGCAGCATCTCGGCTTCGAGCGCTACCAGCACGGCTTGCACCGTGATCCGTCGTAACCCGATCACCGGTGGCCTTGACGGCGATCCGGCGACCACGGGTGGTCTCTATGGCGTGCTGTCGAACCTGGGCCACCTGGCCACCAACGGTGTCGACCTCAACCTGAACTACACCACTGGCATCGGCACCCTGCTGGGCCAGGAGTCGCGTCTGTCGCTGTCGTTCAACGGTAACTACACCGCGCACTCGCTGTTCCAGGCGACCCCGACTTCGATCAATCGCGAATGCGTCAACCAGTACTCGGTTAACTGCTCGTCGATCCAGCCGAAGTTCTCGTTCAACCAGCGCACCACGCTCAGCATCGGCCCGGTCGATGTGTCGCTCCTGTGGCGCTGGATGAACAAGGTTCGCCTTGAAGACCTGCAGATGGCTTCGGACATCGCTGGCTGCACCACCGTGCCGACCACCGATGCTGCTGACGCCATTGCCAATGGTGGTGAAGGCTGCCTGATCGACAGCGCATTCCGCACGATCAACGCCTACAGCAACTTCGACCTGACCACGCGCTTCGAAGTGACCAAGAACCTCGACATCACCATGTCGATGTTCAACATCTTCGACAAGAAGCCGCCGGTCGTCGGTGGCACCGTCGGCACCACCTCGCAGAACGGTGGCAACACCTATCCGTCGAGCTACGACGCGCTGGGTCGCCGCTTCGCGGTCAGCGCTGCGCTGAAGTTCTAAGCGAACTTCTCGCAAGACAATTGGGGGGCGGGCAGCAATGCCCGCCCCCTTTTTGTTGGCGTCAATAGGAAGAACAGGCGGGGCGCAGATGCCCCGTTCCAGCGCCGGGCTTAGCCCAGCAGCGGCAGCGGCAGGGTTTCGGCGATGCCATTGGCCTCTGCCACGGCGCGCGCCCAGGTCGCGACCTTGCCGATCTCGTCATCGTGGGCCGCCCGCGCGGCGGCATATTCGGCCTCGCGCTGGACGGCATCGAAGGCCGCGCCGGATTTTGAGTGGCGGGTAAAGGCCGGGCTGGCCGCCATCGCCGCGACATCCTCCGCACTTGCGCCCAAGCCATAGTGCGCCGCAGCTGCGGCCAGCACATCGGTGGGCCGCGCGGTCAGTGTTTCTGAATCGAGCGTTGCGATCCGCCCCGGCCCGAGCTTGGCCGACAGCTTGTGGAACAGCGCGTGCTGCGCCAGCCAGCCGGTCGCGGCAACCTGCAGGTCGCTCTGCCGGAAATAGTCCCCCGGCTCCATGCCCAGGTCGACCGCCTGATCAGTCAGGAAGCCTTCGAGCAATTCGCGCACCCATAGCCGGCACCACAGCCCCTTGCGCACCACTGAGACCAGAAAGGTTTCGAGCGGGGCGTGGAGCAGGATCGCCGGGGCATCGGCGCGCAGCGCCAGCAGCAGCTCGGCCAGCGGGTTGAGCACGTTCGACGGCTTGACCACCACCATCTCGCCGCTGCCAAACGGCCGGGCGAGCGCGCGGGTTGCGGCATCGGCCAGCCGCGCCACGGCGGCCCCGGGCGCGCCGCGCCGGCGAAAGCCGACCACGTCGTTGAGCACGACTGGTTCCGACAAGCCCATCGCCACCCCGGGGCGATCGAGCGCCGAGAGCAGCAGGGTCGATCCGCAGAATGCCGAATGGAACAGGAAGCCCATCCGCCGGGGTGCAAGGCTGGCGAGGCATTGCTCGACCGGAACATCGTGGGCGGGCCGATTGCTGCCGAGATATTCGTCGGTCAGGAACGGCGCGCGGCGATGCTCGGCGCGGGGCAGGTGCACGAAGCGCAGGTGGTCGTGCCCTTCGACATGACGGTGCGCAAGCCATTGTGCGTCGGACAGGTCAAAGCGAGGAGCAATCATCGCCCCAGCCTAGGGGCGCGCGGGCCGGCCTGCAACTCCCGCCCCTAACTCATGCTTGCCCGGCTGCGCGCCCCGCCCTATCCCGGCGGGATGACGGGGCAAATCGATCCGGCGCGGCTGCAGGCCGCCCAGCAGGCCAATGCGGAGGGCATGGCCGCCCTGCGCAGCGGGAATGGCGCCAGCGCGGCCGAGGCCTTTCGCCGGGCGATCGCAGCGGATTCCACCGCCCGCGCGCTGTGGCGCAACCTCGCCCATGCGCTGCGCATGGCGGGAGACGATGCCGGGGAGCGCGATGCGCTTGAACACGCGCTCGAAATCGACCGGACCGACATTCTCGCCCAGTTGCGCAAGGCCCAGAACCTTGAGCGCGCTGGCGAGGAACAGGCGGCCCTCACCGCCTGGTCCGGCGCGCTGCAGCTCGCCGTGGGGATCGAACGCCCCTCGCCCGAGCTTGAGGCTGAACTGGCCGCCGGACGCACCTATGTCGCGGCGCTGCAGGCCCGGCTCGGGGCTTCGGCCGACCGGGTCTATGACAGTCTTGAGCCGCAGCTCGATGAAACCGAGCGGCGCCGCGTGCGGGCCTTCTACGACCTGTCGCTCGGCCGGCGGCAGGTGTTCTACAATGACTGCGCCGGGCTCTATTATCCGTTCCTGCCCGCCGACGAATATTTCGACCGCAAGCACTTCCCCTGGCTCGCCGAACTGGAGGCCGCCACTGCGGACATCCGCGAGGAACTCCACGGCCTCTTGGCCGAGGGCAATCCCGCGATCATCCCCTATGTCCGGCTCGATGAAGGCACGCCCGAAAACAAGTGGAGCGAGCTGAGCCACAACGACGATTGGAGCGCCTGCTTCCTTTACGAATATGGCCGCCCCAACCAGGCCGTGCTCGATCGCTGCCCGCGCACCGCGGCGTTGCTCAAGCGGCTTCCGCTGGCGCAGATCCCGGGCAAGGCGCCCAACGCGTTCTTCTCGATGCTCAAGCCGCACAGCGCGATCCCGCCGCACACCGGGGTGACCAACACCCGCGCGATCATCCACCTCGCGCTTGATGTGCCGCCCGATTGCGGGTTCCGCGTCGGCGGCGAAACCCGCGAATGGGTGGAGGGCAAGGCCTTCGCGTTTGACGATTCCATCGATCACGAGGCCTGGAACCGCAGCGACCAGCGCCGCCACATCCTGATCATCGATACCTGGAACCCGCATCTCAGCGAAGGTGAGCAGCAGGCGATCGTCGAGTATTTCGAAGCCGGCGATGAGGAACTGGCGCCGCGCTGAACGCCGCTGCCAATCGACCAACGACAGGGCAATGATCTTGCCGCCCCGCGCGGCAGGGCTTAATTATGCTGCATATTCCTATTGCCAGGGACCAGCCTGATTATGATTCTTCTGCCCTTCATCCTGTCTGCCGCTGCTGCCACTGCCGTGCCGGCGGCCGAACCCGTGACGATTGCCGAACCCGATCCGAGCCACATGACGCTCAAGGAAATCCGGGCCTTCAACAAGACCGTCAGCTCCAACCACCCCTATTACATCCGTTGCCGCAGCGACGTCGAAATCGGCACGCTCGCCAAGGCCCACACCGTGTGCCGCACCCTGCGTGACTGGTCGTCGGCCGATCGTGACGGCAACCGCGTTGCCCGCGATACTCTGCGTCTGATGGACGAAACCCGCGGCAACATGGGCAACTGATTGCCCGCAGCGCCCGGCGGCGCTGCGCCCAGGTTACTGGATGCGCACGACCCGGGCGTTGTGGCCCTTGCCGATCTTGGCAAAGAAGCTGCCGAGCGAAGCCTTTTCGATGTGGATTGGATCGCCCTTGCGGGCATAGGCCGGCCGGCCTTCAACCTGCTTCCAGCGGGCGCCGTCCTCCAGCACGAAAATGAAGTTGCCGTCCTTGGCGGCATAGCTGCTGTCGATCGTGCCATCGATCGCGGTCACGTCTTCGCTTTCGCTGCCGCCAAACAGCTTGAGCGACGGCAGCGAGAGGCCAAACAGGCCCTTGCGTGCCTCGCGCATGGTGGCGCGATCGGCGACGACCAGCTCCTTGGTCGAGCGGGCCTGCGCCATCACCCCCACCGCCTTGTCATAGCACGCCAGCCGCGCGGCTGGATCGGCCTCGGCGCGGCAGTCGATCACTGCCTGAAAGACCGGCGGGGGCGCGGCGTTGTCATCCTTGTCCTTGCCGGCGGCAAGCGCGGGTGCTGCGGCAGCAGCAAGGGCGAAAACGGCGATCAGGGTGGTTGGGCGCAAGGGCTGGGTTCCGTGGCTTGAGGCGGGATTGCCGGCGATGATGCGCGCGCCACCCCGGCGCGTCAATCACCGGGCGCGCGGGCCTTGGCGCTTGAATTGCGGGCAGCGGCGCGTCACACCCCGGCGATGGGCCGCATCGTCTTGATCCTGCTGCTGATCCTCGGCCTCGCGCCCGGGACATGGTGGCGCGCGCCGCGCGCGGTGCCCAATCATGACCAGCGGGTCGATGTGGTCGGGCTCGATTTGCCGGGCGGGTGCTGCCGGCTTGGGCCCTTCCGGCTGGCGGAGGCGTGGCAGCTGACCAGCCCGAACGATGACTTTGGCGGCTATTCGGCCCTGCTGCCGGCTGGCGGCGGACGCCTGCTCGCGCTCAGCGACAAGGGTTTCGCGCTCGATTTCGCCAAGCCGGGCAGCGCCGCGGCCCCCGCGCGGCAATGGCCGCTGCTGGGCGATGCGCCGGCGCGCAAGCAGAGCCGGGATATCGAATCCGCCACGCGCGATCCCGCCACGGGCCGGGTCTGGATCGCGCTGGAAGGGCGCAATGCGGTGGCGCGGTTTGCTCCCGGGATGCGGCTGGAGGCGCTGCGCCAGCCCGATGAGATGCGCAGCTGGCCTCAGAATACCGGGCCCGAGGCGATGGTCCGGCTGGCCGATGGGCGCTTTGTCATCCTCTCGGAAAGCTATGCCGGGTGGGAGGATGGCTCGGGCCATCCCGCGCTCTTGTTCGCGCAGGATCCTGACGTGCCGCAGCGCGCCGTGCGCTTTCGCTTCGCCGGGGCGGCGGGGTACCGCCCGACCGATATGGCGCAGCTGCCCGATGGGCGCGTGCTGGTGCTGATGCGGCGGCTGGTCTGGCCGATGCCGGCGCGATTCGCCGGGAAAATCCTGCTGGCCGATCCGGCTGCGATTCGCGCGGGCGGGGTCTGGCCGGCGATCGAACTGGCGGACCTGTCGCGGCCCCTGCCGGTCGACAATTTCGAGGCGCTGGCGATCGAGCCTGCCCAAGGCCCTTCGGCGTCGCAAGGTCATGTCACGGTCTGGCTGATGAGCGACAACAACGATGCGGCAACCCAGCGGACCTTGCTGTGGCGGCTCGATCTTGATCCGGCCGCTCTGCCGGCAAAGCAAAAGGCGCGCAGGTGAACCCGCGCGCCTCTTGGTGATTCGGTGCCGTTATCCTGACGAGGTCAGGATAGGCCTGAAGATCAGGCGGCCTGCTTCTTGAGCAGTTCGCGCTTCACCTTCTGGGCGCCGGTCGAAAGCTTTTCGTCCGAGGTCTTGAGCAGCCAGTTGTCGAGGCCGCCGACGTGTTCGACCGAGCGCAGGCCCTGGGTCGAGACGCGGAACTTGAAGCTGCGGTCCAGCCCTTCCGACATCAGCGTGACGTTCTGCAGGTTGGGCAGGAAGACGCGCTTGGTCTTGTTGTTAGCGTGGCTGACGTTGTGGCCAACCTGACGACCCTTGCCGGTCAGTTCGCAGATACGGGACATGGCTAAACTCGCTTCGAAAATACGTTACCGTTGCCGGAAGAAGCCGGGCGCATAGCGATTCCCCCTTGAACGGTCAAGATATCGCGGCCAATCCGCGCAAATGAACCGCTGGCCCCTTCCAGAACCGATGCAAACCGCGCTGGCCGCGGCGCAGGCCGGTGCGCAGGCCGGCGAAGTGCCGATCGGCGCGGTGGTGGTCAAGGACGGCGTGGTCATCGCCAGCGCCCACAATGCCCCGCGCGGGCTGACCGATCCCACCGCACACGCGGAAATCCTGGCGATTCGCGCTGCTGCCAAGGTGCTGGGCAGCGAACGACTCGAAGGCTGCGAGCTGTGGGTCACGCTGGAGCCCTGCCCGATGTGCGCCGGGGCGATCAGTCATGCGCGAATCGGGCGGCTCTATTACGCGGCGGGTGATCCCAAGGGCGGCGCGGTGGAACACGGCGCGCGGGTGTTTGAACATGACCAATGTCTGCACCGGCCCGAGGTCTATGCCGGAATCGGCGAATCGGAAGCCGGCGAGCTGCTGCGCGGCTTCTTTCGCGCCCGCCGCTAATTCCCGCGCCAGATCTTGAGCGGGGTGGATGCCGCCGGGCCAAAGGTCCGCGCGGTGCAGGCCGTGGGGGTGAAGCGCGCCGAATAGCACAGCCGTACTTCGCGCAGCCAGCCGCCGTTGCTGGTGAGCAGGCCGATTGCCGCCACCGGCACGCCAGGATTGCGCGCGGCAAAGGCACGGCGCAGATCCCCTGCCGTGAGCCCGCCCTGACGCGAGAGAGCGGTGGCATCAGGCAGGCGCAGCTTGCCCCACAGCGCCTGTTCAGCCCGGAAATAGGCGCCGGGCGTTGCCGCCATGCAGCTGCCGTGCTTGGCCCATTCGTGTTCGAGCAGCCACGGCACCGGGGTCATACACAGGTTGGCGCGCAGTTCCTCGGCGCTGGGGCGCGGGGTCAGCGCGCACCATTGCGGCGGCTTGCCGCGGCCTTCGGGCCAGAGCCCGTGGAGGACAAAGCCGAAGCGCCCGATCTGGCCGCCACACTGGTAGTCGTTCGCGCCGCCAGCCTTGCCCCGGCAATATTCGGGCGACCAGCTGACTGCGAGGGTATAGCCGGTGATCGGCGTGCGCAGCGCCGGGCCATCGGGCGTGATCGGGCGCGGCAGTTCGATCGATCGCGGCGGCTGGCAGGATGCCGCCTGGGCCAGCGCCGGTGTGGCCGCCAGCAGCAGGCCTGAGGCCGCGAGAGCCGAGAGGCGCCGGAGCATCACAGCGGGGTGAAATCGAGCCCGATATCGGCGGCCGGCGCGCTTTGCGTCAGCCGCCCGACCGAGACATAGGTGACCCCGCTGGCGGCGATGGCGGCGATGGTGTCGAGCCGCACCCCGCCCGAGGCTTCGCTTGGCACGCGTCCGGCGATCAGCGCCACGGCCTCGGCCAGCATTGCCGGGCCCATGTTGTCGAGCAGGATGTGGCTGGCCCCGGCGGCGAGCGCGGGTTCGATCTGGTCGAGCCGGTCAACCTCGCAGATGATGTCCTTGACCCCGGCCTCACGGGCGCGGCGCACGGCTTCGGCCACCCCGCCGGCCACGGCCACGTGGTTGTCCTTGATCATCGCCGCGTCCCACAGCCCCATGCGGTGGTTCTTGGCCCCGCCCATCCGGGTCGCGTATTTTTCGAGATGGCGCAGCCCGGGGATGGTCTTGCGGGTATCGAGCAGCACGCCCTGACCCTGCATCGCATCGACATAGGTGCGGGTCATGGTGGCGATGCCCGAAAGGTGCTGGACGGTGTTGAGCGCGGCGCGTTCGGCGGTCAGCATGGCGCGGGCGGTGCCCTCGATCCGCATCAGGTCGGTGCCGGCGGGAACCTGCGCGCCTTCCTCGACCAGCACGTCAATCGTCATCGCCGGATCGAGCGCGCGGAAAAACGCCGCCGCGATCGGCAGCCCGGCCACCGTGATCGCATCGCGGGTGTCCATCACTCCGGCAAAGCGCGCGTCCGCCGGGATCACGCTTTCGCTGGTCACGTCGTGTCCGCCGCCGGGCAGCCCGGTGCCCAGATCCTCGTCCAGCGTCGCGCGGACGAATGCGTCGAGGTTGAACCCCGTCAGCTGCCAGCCCCCCATGATCGCTGTCTCCTAGTGCACGAACCGCGCGACAACGTCGCGGTAGGAGCGGCTGACCTTCACATCGGCGCCGCTTTCCAGGATCAGGAAGCATTCGCCGTTGGTGTGCGGCTTGACCTGCCGGACCTGATTGAGATTGACGATCCAGCTGCGGTGGACGCGCTGGAACACGCGCGGATCGAGCCGGCGTTCCAGATCCTTCATCGTTTCGCGCAGGATCAGCGAATTGTCGGCGGTGTAGATGCACATGTAATCGCCGGCCGCCTCGATCCGCTCGATCGAATCCACGTCGATGCGGAAGATCTGGCCGCGATCCTTGATGTTGATGAGCTTTTCATAGCGCGCGGCCGGCTCGCCCTCTTCGGGGATCGCTTCGATCGCATCGGGGGCGACTTCGGCCAGCACGGTCTTGAGCTTTTCGGCTTCCTCGGCGCTGCGCTTTTCAGCAAGCCGGGTGCGCACGCGCTCCATCGTGTCGGCCAGCTTGTCCTCGTCGACCGGCTTCATCAGGTAGTTGACGGCATTGGCCTCGAACGCGCGCACGGCGTGTTCCTGATAGGCGGTGACGAAGACGATCAGCGGCGGCTCGATCTCCATCACGCCCTTGACCACGGAGAACCCGTCGAAGCCCGGCATCTGGATGTCGAGGAACACCAGATCGGGCTTTTCGGTCTTGATCTTGCGGATCGCCTCGCGCCCGTTCGAGCAGGTGTCGATGATCTCGACATCGGGGAATTTTTCGAGACGCAGCATCAGCCCCTGAATGGCGAGCTTTTCATCGTCGACGAGAATGGTGCGGATGGTCATGGGATTGGTCCCTGGGTTCAGCCGGCCAGCACGGGGCGCCGGTCGGCAGGCAGCGCCTCGGCCGCGGTTTCGCGGCGTTCGAACGGAATTTCGATGAGCACGGCAAACCCGCCTTCGGCCGGTTCCATCGTTTCGAAACGATGTTCCTCGCCGTAAGCCTGGGCCAGTCGGTCGCGAATGTTCGCGAGGCCCACGCCCGTTGATACCTGTTCGCCGCCATCAAAGGTCACGCCGGTCAACCTGTTGCTCGCCGGGCCGTTTTGCAATCCCGGGCCGGTATCGGAGACGGTGATGCGAAGGTTCTGACCGACGAGTTGCGTCGCGATGGTGATTTCGGCGCCCGTCTCCTGCGGACTGACGGCATATTTGATCGCGTTTTCGACCAGCGGCTGGAGCAGCAGCGAGGGCAGCAGCGCGGGCTGGGTGGCCGGATCGATCAGGAAGCTGGTGCGCAGCCGCTCCTCGAACCGCATCCGCTCGATATCGAGGTAGAGCTTGAGCGTGTCGATCTCCTGCGCGACGGTGACACGGCCGGTGGGTTCGTTGACCAGGGTATAGCGCAGGAACGCCGAAAGCCGGCTGAGCATGGCATTGGCCGGCTCGGTCTGCTTGAGCAGCACCAGGGTCGAGATCGAATTGAGCGTGTTGAACAGGAAGTGCGGGTTGAGCTGGTAGCGCAGCATCGCCAGCTGGGCCTGCGTCGCCTGGTTTTCCAGCTGGATCAGCTGATCGTTCTGCTCTTCGATCTGGAGGAAGAAGTTGATCGCGTAATAAAGCGCCGACCAGGCCCCGAGCAGGGTCAAGTCAAGATAGAACAGCCCGATGATCCGCTGGGCAAAGCCGACACTGGCATCGCCCGCATAAAGCCCGTTCACCCAGGCATCGATGAACGAATAGAGCGCCACCGCAAAGGGCAGGACCACCGCGGTCACCCCCCAGGTCACGATCGGGCGGCGGTTGATCAGCTGGCGATAGATCACCGCGAGGATCAGCGTGATCGAAAAGCCGGTGATCGTCGCCAGCAGGACCAGCACGAGGAACGACAGCGGCAGCCCATTGGCCAGCCCCGACATCGCGCGCAGCAGCAGCGCGCCGCCCCAGCCGGCCGCTTGCAGGCGCCAGAACGCGCGGTTCTTGTTGGCGAAGAAGGGGGTGGGGTGGAACGGCAGGACAACCATCACGCAGCCCTAGCAGAAAATCGCGGCGCGGCGCTAGCCAAGGCCGTCACCCCTCGCGGGCAGCTTCAATCGCCTTGGCCAGCGCTTCGCGCCCGACCGCGCCCGAGATCGCCTGATCGCCGATCACCCAGCTGGGCGTGCCATCAAACCCGAGGGTCTGGGCATAGTGCAGGTTGGTGGTGATTTCGGCATTGATGCGCGGGTCGGCGATGACCTTGGCGGCGCGGGCGAGATCAAGCCCGGCAACCTTGGCGGCGGCCTGGATATTGGCGGGATCGGGGCGCCCGGCGGCGAACATCGCCTTGTGGAAGGCGGCGTAGCGGCCCTGTTCGGCGGCGGCGAGGCCCCAGCGCGCGGCAACCGCGCTTTGCGGCGAAAGGATCGGCAGTTCGCGCACCACCACCCGCAGGTCGGGATTGTCGCGGACCAGCGCTTCAACATCCGCGACGCTGCCGCGGCAATAGGTGCAGGCAAAGTCGGTAAACTCGACCAGCGTGACCTTGCCTTGCGGATTGCCAAGCACGGCGCCGGGGAAGGGGGTGGTGACCTTGTCGGCGATCGCGGCGAGCTGCTTGCCGGTTTCCTTGGCGCGCAGGCGCTCCATCGCTTCGGGCAGGACTTCGGGATGTTCGAGCAGGTAGGCGCGCACCGCCGGGCCGATATCGCCGCCCGCGGTGCGGTGACGCTCGAACTGCCAGCCGGCCAGCGCGCCCCCGACCATCAGGACAAGCCCGGCCAGGGTCAGGACAAGCGGCGAACGGGGGGTGGGCGTGGTCATGAAGGCAGGCGCTACCGGTGTTTGCCTTGGCGTTCAATCATCGCGCGTGCCTGCATCGCGATATCCTGCGCGCGCAGCCAGTCGGGCGTGCCCTCGGGCAGGGTGGCCTCGGCCGCCAGCGCGCTCTGCAAGGCTTCGGGGAAACGGTATTCAAGCGCCTGCTGTTCGGCGCTGGCCAGCCGCGCGCGGGCCATGTCGCCATTGGCGGCATAGACCACGCCGAGCTGATACCAGGCGAAGGGGTTTTCCCGGTCGCGCGCGACCGAGGCCTTGAGCACGCGCTGGGCCTCGGCAAAATTGGCGGTGTTTTCGGTGGCGATCAGCGCATGGCCGAACGTGGTGGCGATCAGCGGCTGGTTGCCGGTAATTTCGGTGGCATGGCGCAGCGGCGGCAGGGCATCGAGCGGGCGCCCGGCCTCCAGCAAGATCTGGCCCTTCAGCTCAAGGAAATAGGGATCCTCGGGCGCCTTGGCGAGCAGCGCGTCAGCCTCGCCCAGCGCCTTGTCGAGGAAGGCTTCCTTGTGCCAGGCATAGGCCCGGGCATAGCGCGCGGGAACGTCGGTCTGGCTCGGCGGATAGACCTGCATGGTGCTTTGCGGTTCGGCCAGATAGCCAAACAGCTTGGCCTTGACCCGGGTGAAGCGCGCTTCGAGCTTGGCATCGGACGGCCGGTTCCAGGCGGGATCCTGCTGGTAGGTGTCTTGCAGCGTGGCGATGCGGTCGCCGGTCATCGGGTGGGTCGAATAGAACGCGCTGTCGGCGTCATGCGACACGCCGTGGCGCATTTCGAGGTTCTGGAGCTTCTGGAAAAAGCTGATCGAGCCGCGGCCCGAAATCCCGGCCTTGGCGAGGAAGCTGGCCCCGGCGGCATCTGCGCTGGCTTCCTGCCCGCGCGAAAAGGCGAGGTATTTGCCGAGCGCGGCCTGCTGGCCGGCCATCATCACGCCCATCGCGGCTTCCCCCGCCCCGGCCACGGCCGCCGCCGCGCCGAGCAGCAGCGAGAGGATCGAGATCGAGGTGGCCGCCTTGCTGCCGCCGTCGCTGATCGCATGGCCGCCGGTGATGTGGCCGAGTTCGTGGGCGATCACGCCCTGGACTTCGTTGGCGCTGCTGGCCTCGTTGATCAGTCCGGAATTGAGATAGACCGCCTGCCCGCCGATCACGAAAGCGTTCACGCTGGAATCGTTGACCAGCACGATGTCGACGTTCCGGGGATCAAGTCCGGCCGCGGCGACGATCGGGGCTGCCATGTCGTGAAACAGCGCCTCGGTTTCGGCATCGCGCAGCACCGATTGGGCCATGACCGGCTCGGCCATCAGGGCACTGGCAACCAGCGCGGCAAGCGCGTGGGTCAGAAAACGGAGCGGGCCAGACTTGCGCATCGGGTTCCTTCTGGCAGCCGAGCGCCTGAACCGGTGCTGAAGGCGGGCCGTGTCCCCACCCCTAACCCGCAATCGCCGGGCGCGCTAGCTGACCAGTTGGCGTGCGGCGCGTTCGAGCAGCGCGGTATCGCCCGCGACCTCGCCCAGCAGCACCACTTCGCCCGAGGCGAGCCGGCGGGCGACCAGCAGGGCAAATTCCTCGCCGGCGCTGGGCACTTCGGCCAGCGGCCGGGCGGCGATTGCGCGCAGCTTGCGGGCCAGTTCCTCGCGCGGGGCGGTGCGCGGCGTGGCGGTCTTGCCGGCGGCGGCGCGTTTCAAGCGGCGCTCTTCGCCGACCACGCCCTTGAGCCCGCCGGGCGCGCCGGCCAGATGGCGGGCCAGTTCACCCTGGCCCAGCCCCAGCCGGTGGGCATGGCCCAGCGCGGCGGCATATTCGGTCAGGCGGGTCTTGTCGTAATCGGCGCCGAACACCAGCTTGACCACCGGGGTCATCGGCGCGCGCGGCTGGATCACCAGCCCTGAATCCGCAACCAGTTCGGCAAATTCGGCCGGCTGGGCGGCAGCAGCGAGCGAGAAATCATAGGCCCGGCCAATCGCGGCATAGAGCGCCTGACGGGTGCGGTCTTCCGATCCGTGTGCGGCCTGGGCCAGTTCGCGGGCCGCCGCCAGCCAATCGGCCAGTGCCATGTCCGGATCAATTGCGTGGTCGTCGTCGCCGTCTGGAAGGTCGGCGGCGAAGGCGGCCAGATCGAGCACGTCATCGTCGCCATCGTCGGCCGGGCCATCGGCCCAGTCGGTCAGCGGATCGGCGCGGCGGCTGTCCCCGGCATGGCCTGCGTCGAGCGCTTGGTCGATTTCCAGCAGCAGCGCGTCGGTGGTCTTCTGGTCGGCCAGTTCCTTCCAGTTGATCACCCCATAGATGAAGTCGATCGTGTCATCGTCGCTCGAATAGGGCAGCAGGATCCCGCGATAGAGAATGGTTTTCTCGCGCTGGTTGACGAATTCAGCCTCGAACCCGATCGGCGCCTGATTGGCGAGGATCTGCATGTAGTGATCGGTGATCCGCGACAGCAGCGACCGGCTCGGCACGTCGGCCAGGGTGGCGATGCGGGTGCTCGCGCCGCATTCTTCGGCCAGCGCCGCGCCGAGGAAGCGGATTGCGGGGTTTTCGATTCCCGTCGAGAAATCGAGCAGCACCGAATAGGGTCCGAAATCGGGCAGGGCCTCGGGTTCGAGATCCTCGATCGAGGGGAAATTGCGGTTGTCGAGCAGACCGGCCCAGTGGTTGTAGGCGCGCACCTGCATCCGGCGCTCGTCCTGGCCGATCACCCCGGGCGGTGCTTCGCGCACATAGTCGTCGTCCCCGGTGTCGAGGTCCGGTCCGGCGTGGTCGATGAAATTCCCGCGATACGTATCCATGTGGCTTCCCCGCCAGCGATCCTGTCGCTCGCGTTTTGGCGCAACATGGTGAAATAACGGTTAAGTTGCGCCGGCGGCGGGCGCGGCCCCATCCTTGTCGATCCGGCCTTCATCGCGCCCAGGCATCGGCGCCAGCCAGCGCAGCAGCAGCGAGGCCAGCAGCAGGGCGGAGGCGGCATGGATTGCAAAGCGCAGGCCCAGCAGGTCGGAGATGAGCCCGCCGGCATAGGCCCCCAGCGCCATCCCGCCGAACGTCACCGCCTGATAGATCGCCAGACACCGCCCGAGAATCGCCTCGGGCGAACGCAGCTGCATCGCCACGTTAAGGCTGGTCAGCGTCGCCACCCAGCCGCCGCCCGCGACAAACAGGCTGGCGAGAATCAGCGGGAACGAGACTGATCGGGCCACCACCAGCATCGCCAGCGCAAAGACCATCGTGGCGACGCCGACCACCGCTTCGCTGCCCCAGCGCCGCCGCGCCGGGGCCACCCACAGCGCGATCACGATCGAGCCCAGCCCGAACGCGCCGAGCGTCAGCCCATAGTCGACCTCGGTGCCGTGGAGCTGTTCGCGCACCACCAGCGGCAGCAGCGCCTGAACCCCGGCTGCGCCAAACCCGAACACCAGCCCGCGCACCAGCACCCGGCGCACCGGGCTCGACCCGGCGCAGAATGCCAGCCCGGCCTTGATCGCGGGGATCATCGGCTGGCGGGTGCGCGCGGGCATTTCGGGGCGCCAACGCAGCAGCACCGCGATCAGCGCAACGAAACTGAGCGCATTGAGCGCAAAGGCCAGCGCCGGACCGGTCAGCGAAATCAGCAGCCCGCCGAGCGCGGGGCCGACGCTGCGCGCCAGATTGAAGGCGATGGTGTTGATCGAGATCGCCTGCGAGAGATCGCCCGGCCCGACCTGCAATCGGACCGAGGCTTGCCATGCCGGGCCGTTGAGCGCGGTGCCCGCACCCACTGCCAGGGTAAAGGCCAGCAGCGAAACCGGGCCGATCGCGTCCGCCCAGGTCATCGCTGCCAGCAGCGCCGAGGCAACCAGCATCCCGGCCTGGGCCGCGAGCATGACCTTGCGCCGGTCATAGTTGTCGGCAATCGCCCCGGCGAACACGCCCAGCACCATCACCGGGATCGTCACCGAGGCCTGAACCAGCGCGACCAGCTGGTGCGATCGGGTCAGGTCGGTCATCAGCCAGGCCGCGCCGACCGACTGGATCATCGAGCCGATGTTGGAAGTCAGGTTGGCCGTCCAGATCGCGCGGAACGCGGGGTAGCGGAACGGGGCAAAGGGGCGTCCGGGAGCGGTCAGCGAAGAGGCCATCGCGGAGGACTATGGCGCGATCCGCGCGTCAGGGCAATTGGCCGATCAGGCGCTGGCGAACCAGACGAGCGCGGCGACCTGCGCTGCGGCGATCAGCCACAGCCGGCTGGTGAAGGGTTGCTTGCGGGTCTTGTGGCGCAGCAGCCGGCGCGCAGCGAAGGCGGCCGGGGTGCCGCCGCACAGCGCCAGGCCCAGCAGCCGGGCTTCGGGAATGCGGCGCAGTTTGCGTTCGGCCCGGCGCTTGTCGCGCCAGAATTCGATCAGGGTCCAGCCATTGATCGCGGCCAGCGCTGCCGCGCCGGTGGCGGCCGGGATCATCCGCCCCAGCCTGAAAGGTGCGGATCGCCCAGCACCCCGTGGCGGCGCAGCACAGCGCGGGCCAGCCGCTCAACCTCGACCTTGCGGCGCGCGGCGGCCAGCGGCACCGTGGCAGCAGGGCGCAGGATTTCCGCGTCATAGCCATCGGCCACGATCAGCCCGCAGCGCTCGGGCAGGAACGCGGGCTCTTCCATGCAGGCGCGATCCAGTTCGGGGGCCAGCCCCCAATAGAACCGGTCGCAAAATTCGAGATAGTCGGTCCACTTGCCGTCACCCAGCAGATCGCCCCGCGCGACCTTGATCTCGACGATCACCAGATGCCCCTTGGCATCGATGCCCATCAGGTCAGCGCGGCGACCATTGCGCAGCGGCATTTCAGGCAAACACCAGATGTCATTGCGTGCGAACAGGCGGCCAATCCCCCGGGCAACGGCCTGCGCCGCCTTAAGCTGGACGGTATCGGTGGGGGCAGCGGCGTGATTCGCGGGATCGGCTGGCATGGCTCCTGTTTAGGAACATACCATGAACTTGGCAAGCGCGGCTCAGGTGAAGCGGCGCAGTTCCCGTGCCGGCGGGGGCGGGGTCAGCGTCAGCAGCCCGGCGCGCGCGGCCTGGAATTCCTGCCACAGCGCCAATGCGGCAGCGGCGGGATTGGCGCCGCGGGCGTGGACCGCCAGCAGTGCGGCAAGGCCCGGCTCCATGATTGCAGCGAGATCCTCGATGCCCTGTTCGGTCAGGGTCCGGCGCCAGCCGCCGGCATCGCGCATCAGCGCGGGGAAATTGCGCAGTTCGGGGCGCATCGGTTCGGGTGCGAGGCCGGCAAGCGATGCAACCACGGCGGCGGCTTCGTGCAGCGCCGACCATTTCATGCTCATCGCGCTGGCCGCGGCCTGCCCGAATTCGGCCCGGCCCGAAGCGGGCAGCACGCCGCCTGCCTGGCTGGCGGAGCCGCTTGGCGCGGTAAAGGTGGGCTGCATGGTCATCGAATCGAAGCTAGCCCGGCCATGCTTGCCAAATTGCTAACCGCGACCTTTCGCACAAAAGGCACTGGCGCGCCGCGCCACACGCTGCTAACCGCCGCAGCCACGCACCCATAGCTCAGCTGGATAGAGCGCTGCCCTCCGAAGGCAGAGGCCAGAGGTTCGAATCCTCTTGGGTGCGCCACTTCCCAAACATGCACCGACCTGCCTGCCCTCGCAATCGCGACAGGGGCAGCCGCCATCCGTGCGCCTGGTGTGACTGCGGCCCCCGCTCAGTCCCAGCCCTGGGCCAGGAACCGTTCTGCCAGGCCCGCCAGCAGCGCCGCGCCGCGCGGTAGGGCGTCTTCGTCGACCACCATCCGGGGGGAATGGATCGCGTGGCACTTGTGCCAGTCGGCCCCGGCATGGGCGACGCCGAGGAAGAACATTGCGCCCGGGACCTGTTCGAGCACGTAGGAGAAATCTTCCGCGCCCATGATCGGCTGGTCGAGCCCGCGCCACGCGGCCTCGCCAAACAGGGCGCCGGTCACCGCTTCGCCCATCGCCACCGCGCGCGGATCGCACAGCGTGACCGGGAAGCCGGGGGTGATGGTGACGCTGGCCGATGCGCCGTGGGCGGCAGCGATCCCGGCGGCGAGCTGTTCCAGCGCGGCGTGGAGCTTTTCGCGGTGGCGCGATGACAGCGTGCGCAGCGTGCCGCGCAGGCTGGCGAAATCGGCGATCACGTTGTGCGCGGTGCCCGCCTCGATCCGCGCGACCGTGGCGATGACCGGATCGTGGGGATCGAACTGGCGGGCGACCAGCGCCTGAAGCGCGGTCACGATTTCGCAGGCGATCGGCACCGGATCGAGCGCCTGATGCGGCATGGCGGCATGGCCGCCGCGGCCGGTCACCACGATGTCGAACTGGTCGGCCGAGGCCATCAGCGCCCCGCTGCGCCCGGCAACCATGCCGTGCGGCGCATTGGGCATGACGTGCAGCGCAAAGGCCGCGTCGGGCAGGGGGCGATTGGCGCCCTTTCCGCCCAGCAGTCCGTCTTCCAGCATGAAGCGCGCGCCGTGATAACCTTCCTCGCCCGGCTGGAACATCAGCCGCACTTCGCCGCGCAGCGTATCGCGCCGGGCACACAGCAGCCGCGCCGCGCCCGCGAGCATCGCGGTGTGGGCATCGTGGCCGCAGGCGTGCATCGTGCCGGCAATGGTCGAGGCATAGTCGAGCCCGGTTTCCTCGGGCATCGGCAGGGCGTCCATATCGCCGCGCAGCAGCACGGTGCGTCCCTCGCCCGCGCCGCCCTTCAGCGTTGCGACGAGGCCGGTGGTCGAGGCGCCTTCGCTCCATTCAAGCGGCAGGTCGGCGAGCGCGGCGCGAACCTTGTCGCGGGTCAGCGGGGTCTGCAGGCCGAGTTCGGGTTCGGCATGGATCGCGCGGCGCAGGGCGACGATTTCGCCGGCAATGGCGCGGGCATCACCCAGCAGGGTTTCGGTTGGCATGGCTCTCGCTCCCACGGACTGTTTGCGCCGAGGATAGCCTGCCAAACCGGCGCGTCTAGGCCCCGATTTTTGCTGCGATGCGCCGGGCCGCGGCGTTGTGCAGGCTGACCGAAATCAGCAGCAGCGCATTGAGCACGACCGACTGGTAAAGCATGTACCACAGCGGGGTGCCGGCAAACATCGACAGCCCCAGCACGATCGCGCGCGGGTTGGGGCCGAGGATCTTGCACATCAGCAGCAGCAGCGGCGCTTCGGCGCGCACCGCGGCGGCAATCGCATCAAGCCGGGCGCGGTCACCCTGCGCGGCCTCGATTGCGGCATCGACCTTGAGCGCGTGGGGGGTCATCCCGTTGGCGACGCCGATATAGGCCGAAACCAGCATCGCGGCCCAGCTGCGCTTGGTCGCCGATTCCGCACTGTCATGCGAGCTGCGGATCCACGGGGTGCCATAGACCCAGTACTGGTACTGCCGGCGCTGCACTTCGACGTGGTTGGCCTGAACCGCGTGGCTGACCCCGGCAAAGACGATCAGCGCCCAGCCCCAGCCGCCGGCAAAGGCCCCGGCCTGATGCGACAGCACCCAGCCCAGGATCAGGTAGAGCACGACATGGCTGAGATAGTCCGACAGGCCATCGACCATTTCGCCGATCGGGCTGGCGCGGCCGGTCAGGCGGGCAAGATCGCCATCGGCGCCGTCGACCACGTGCCAGCTCATATGCAGCAGCATGCCCAGCGCCGCCGACAGCGGATAGGACAATCCGGCATAACAGACCCCCGCGAGCACGACCATCAATCCGCCGAAGACCGAGACCATGTTGGGGGTCAGCGGGGTGGCGGCCAGCCGCCGGGCCAGCTGCCAGGCAAGCGGATGGTAGAGATAGTGGTTGAGCGGATCCTGCAATTCGCGCGGGCGCATCGGCCGTTTGGGGGCCGGCGTGTTCGCGCTGCCCTGCGCCGTCTTGCCCTTGTCTGCGGCCGTTTCCATGCGTGTTCCCGTGCTTGCCCGGCGCATTTGCGCCCCCGTTTCGGCTGGCAATAGACCATCCGGCGGCGATCACAACCGGGGGATAGCCCCCGGCCCGATGGATCAAAGAACTTGCATTTGGGCCGCGATTTATCGAAGAGGCCTGTTTAACCAATAGCCCGACACAGTTCGCAAGGGATTTAAATCGAATGAAGCCTATCAAGGTCGCCATCATCGGCGTCGGCAACTGCGCCAGCTCGCTGGTCCAGGGCGTTACCTATTATCGCCAGAACAATTCGTCGCAGGGCCTGATCCACGACAAGATCGGTGGCTACGGCGCTGGTGATGTCGATTTCGTGCTTGGCGTCGATGTCGATGCGCGCAAGGTCGGCAAGGACATCGCCGAGGCGATCTTCGCTCAGCCGAACAACACCAAGGTGTTCCAGCAGGACGTTCCCGCCACCGGGACCAAGGTCATCATGGGTCGCGTGTCGGACGGCGTTGCCCCGCACATGACCACCGTTGGCGACAAGGGCTTCATCGTGGCCGATGCCGCCGAACCCACCCAGGCCGACATCGTCAAGGCGATCAAGGATTCGGGCGCGGAAGTGCTGATCAACTTCCTGCCGGTCGGCTCGCAGGCCGCCACCGAATTCTACATGGAATGCGCGCTCGAAGCGGGCGTGGCCGTGGTCAACTGCATGCCGGTGTTCATCGCCTCGAAGCCGGAATGGGAAGCCAAGTTCCGCGCCAAGAACTTGCCCATCGTGGGTGACGACATCAAGGCCCAGGTTGGCGCCACGATCGTGCACCGCGTGCTTTCTAGCCTGTTCGCCGCTCGCGGCGTGACGGTGGAACGCACCTATCAGCTCAACACCGGCGGCAACACCGACTTCATGAACATGCTCGACCGTCAGCGTCTGGGCAGCAAGAAGGAATCGAAGACCGAAGCCGTGCAGGCGATGCTTGCCCAGCGCCTTGAGGATGAAAACATCCACGTCGGCCCGTCGGACTATGTTCCTTGGCAGAAGGACAACAAGCTGTGCTTCCTGCGCCTCGAAGGTCTGCAGTGGGGCAATGTCCCGATGGAACTGGAACTGCGTCTCTCGGTTGAAGACAGCCCGAACTCGGCGGCCTGCGTCATGGACGCGATCCGCTGCGCCAAGGTTGCGCTGGAGCGCGGTGAAGGCGGTGCGCTGGTTGGCCCCTCGGCCTACTTCTGCAAGCACCCGCCACAGCAGTTCAACGACGATCTGGCCGCCCAGATGGTCGACGAATATGTCTCGGTTGCCCCGCTCGCCGCTGAATAAGCGCTAGCAGCAAGCACCCCATTGACGGCGCCGGTCGGTTTGCTGACCGGCGCCGTTGTTGTTTCAAGAGGTCGATCGATGGACGCCCTGATCATTGCCGCCGGGTTCGGCAGCCGCCTGCGCGACATTTCGGATTCCAAGCCGATGACCCCGATTGCCGGGGTGCCGCTGCTCGAACTGGGCGTGCGTCAGGCCAAGGCCGCGGGCGCGGCGCGCGTGGTGGTGGTCACCGGGCACGAGGCCGAGCGGCTTGAAGCCGCGCTGCCCGCCTTGGCCGAGCGCGCGGGGATCCCGGTCGTTGCCCAGCGGGTCGAGGACTGGTCCAAGCCCAATGGCTGGTCGGTGATGGCCGGGGCCAGCGTGATCGACGGCGATTACCTGCTGATGATGTCGGACCACATCTTTTCGGGCTCGATCCTCACCCGGCTGGCGCAGCAGGGCGGGGCGGACCGGGGGGTGACCCTCGCGATCGACCGGCGCTGCGATCATCCGCTGATCGATCCCGACGATGCCACCTGGGTCCAGCGCGATGGCGCCGGGTTCATCACCGCGATCGGCAAGACCATTCCCGAATACGATGCGGTCGATTGCGGGGCGTTTCTGGCCACCCCGGAACTCGCCGCCGCGATCCAGGCCGCGATTGACGAGGGCAAGGCAGGAAGCCTGTCGGAAGGGATGCAGCGGCTGGCGGACAGCGGCCGGGCCGCGACAATGGACATCGGCGAGGCCTGGTGGCTCGATGTCGATGATCCGCGCGCGCACGCGCTTGCCGAAGCGCAGGCGCCCGCGCAGCTGCCTGAAATCTACGGCTGAGCGGCCTTAGGGATATTTCATCGAGACGCGGGTGGTCAGCCCGGTCTTGGGCACCGCGATCCGCACCGATTTGAACGCGGGCAGCCCGGCCAGGGTCGCCGGGTTGTTTGAAAAGCCGAAGCCTTCGGCCGGAAAGCCCACGGTGGTCCGGTCGAACGAGCGGTTGGCGTTTTCATCGTGATAGAGCGCCAGCGCATAGACCCCGGGCTTCGGCACGAAGATGCAGGCCCGCGTCGCTCCGGCGTGGGCATCGACCCGGCCGACATAGAGCGAGCCGTGCTTGATCAGGAACTTGCTCGAATCGTCGGCATAGAGCGTGACCGCCAGCAGCCCGTCGCTGTTGCGCAGCCCTTCGGCGACCACGTTGAGCCAATAGGGGCTGGCCGGGCCGGTGCAGCCTGCCGGCGGCGCAGCGGCGGCCGGCGCGGCGATTGCCGGGGCGCCTGGCGCGGCCAGCAGCGCGGCGGCAAGCGCGGCGGCGCGAAAGTTCCGGGGCAGTTTCATCGGCGTCAATCCCGTATCCCGGGGTCAGGCCAGCGTGACTGCCGCCTTGATCCCCCATGCCGGGCCGTGGTTCCCAACTTTGGCCCGCGCCGTCAATAGATGCTGAATCGGGCCAAAATCGGGCCGCATTCGCCAGATCGCCGCGCAGCTTGGCGCAGGTCCGGCGCCCTGCGCAGATACTGTGTGGAAAAACGGATTTGTGCGGCTTGTCCCCCCTAGATGTGGTAGGTAAGCGCCGGGAAAGGAGCCGTGTTTTCCATGCCCAGCCCGCTGATTTCGCCCTCGATCCTGTCCGCCGATTTTGCCCGGCTGGGTGAAGAGGTGCGCGCCGTCGATGCCGCCGGGGCCGACTGGATCCACGTCGATGTGATGGACGGCCATTTCGTCCCCAACATCACGATCGGCCCGATGGTGATAAAGGCGCTGCGCCCGCACACCACCAAGCCGCTCGATGTCCACCTGATGATCTCGCCGGTGGATAGCTACATCCAGGCCTTCGCCGATGCCGGGGCCGACATCATCACCGTCCACCCGGAAGCCGGCGCCCACACCCACCGCACGGTTCAGGCGATCAAGGCCACCGGCAAGCTGGCGGGGATTTCGCTCAACCCGGCAACTCCGGCCAAGATGCTCGATTACCTGATCGACGAGATCGATCTGGTCCTGATCATGAGCGTCAATCCCGGCTTTGGCGGGCAGAGCTTCATCACCAGCCAGCTGCGCAAGATCGAGGCGGTCCGCAAGATGATCGACAAGTCGGGCCGCGACATCCGGCTCGAAGTCGATGGCGGGGTCGATGTGACCACCGCGCCGCTGTGCGTGGCCGCCGGGGCCGATGTGCTGGTTGCCGGCACGGCCACGTTCAAGGGCGGGCCGGATTGCTACGCCGCCAATATCGCCGCGCTCAAGGGCGCTGCCTGAGCCATGGTGAACGCCTTCTCCGGCACCGCAGTGGATCGGGATGGCGAAAGCGACGCGGCGCTGGCGGCCGAGCTGGAGGATTTCCACGCCGCCGAAACCGGCGAGGCCGTTGGTGAGGTGATCGAGCCGGGCCGCGCGCTGGCTCTTGCGAATTTTGCTCCGCCCGCGATCGGCACCGGGGACCGGCTGGTGCGGTTGGCCTACCGCTTGGGCGTACCTGCCACGGCGCTGTCGGGTCCGTTCCGCAAGCCTGCCAAGCTCCGCCTGCTGGCCACCGTGCTTAACCCGCTGGCGGGCAGCCGCGTGGCGGGCACCGCAATCCGCGCCGGGCATTTCCTGGTACACGGCGTCAAGGCGCCGATCGCCCAGATCGATTTTGCCGGCGCCGCGCGGATGAGCCCGCCGCTCGAACGGGTGGTCCATTCGTTTTCGTGGCTGGCTGATCTGGAAGCCAGCGCCCCGCGCGAACAGGCCGCGCCGCTGGCCGAAAAGATCCTCGCCAGTTGGCTCGCCGCCAATGGCAAGCCGCCGGCCCGGCCGGGCAAGGGCCCGGCGTGGAGCGTCGGCAATGCCGGGACGCGCGAACTCAACTGGCTGGTCCATGCCCCGCTGATCCTGTCGGGCCATGACAAGGTGCTGCGCGGCAAGGTGCTGGCCGCGCTCGGTGAAACCGCGCGCTGGCTCGATCGCAATGTCGGGCGGGCCGAAGACCTGCTCGCCGAAGTCGCGGGCTGGTGCGGGATCGTCGCTGCCGGGTTGCTGCTGCCCGATGGCCGCCCTCGCCGCCTGTTCGGCGAGGCCGGGCTGATCCGCGCGCTGGGCGAACTGGTCGGCGATGACGGCGGCGTGCTGGCGCGCTCGCCGCTCCAGCAGATCGAGGCGATCACCCTGATCGTGCGGCTGCGCGCCTGCTATGCCGCCGTGCGCAGCGATCCGCCGGCCGCGCTCGATGCGATCCTGACCTTGCTGGTGCCGCCGCTCTTGGCGCTGACCCACGGCGATGGCTCGCTCGGCAGCTGGCAGGGCGCCTGGGCGATCGATGCGGCCGATCTCGCGGCGCTGGTCGCCGCCAGCGGCGTGCGCACGCGCCCGCTGCGCGATGTGCGCCAGTGGGGCTATCAGCGCGTGGTTGCCGCCAAGTCGATCCTGCAGTTCGATGCCGCGCCGCCGCCGCTGGCGCGCCACACCCGCTCGGGCTGCGCCTCGACGCTGGCCTTCGAACTCAGCCATGCCGGGCAGCGGATCGTGGTCAATTGCGGCGGAGCGGCCTGCGCTGGCGGGCTGGTTCCGGTGCGGCTCGAACAGGGGCTGCGCGCCACTGCCGCCCATTCAACCCTGACGCTCGATGACGTCAATTCGACCGCGGTGGTGATCGGCGGCAAGCTGGGCACCGGGGTGTCCGAGGTCGAGATCGACCGGCGGACCATCACCGGCGAAAAGGGCGCGGGCGCCTCGCGGATCGAGGCCAGCCACAACGGCTATGCCGCGCGCTATGGCCTGACCCACCGCCGCATCCTGATCCTGCGCGACGATGGCACCGAACTGCGCGGCGAGGACATGCTGGTCCCCAGTTCTAGCAAAGGCAAGAACGGCAAGGTCGGCTTCGCGATCCGCTTCCACCTGGGGCTGGGCATCACCGCGCGGACATCCGAAGATGGCCAGGGCGCGGGGCTGGCGCTGCCTGATGGCAGCTATTGGCAATTCCGCGCCGCCGGCGGCCAAGTTAGCGTCGAGGAATCGCTGTGGACCGACGGGCAGGGCCGCCCGCAACTGATCCAGCAGCTGGTTGTCTCGGGGCTGGTTTCGCGCGGCGGCGGCAACTTTGCCTGGCTGCTCAAGAAAATGACCTGAATCTTCAAGCCCGCCCCACGCGGGGTGTGGCCAAATCGCGTAAAATCCCTATGGGAGCGCGCAAATCCAACCGCCTCAACCGGGATTCGACCATCATGACCGCAGTCACCATCCGCCGCGCCCTGCTTTCCGTTTCTGACAAGACCGGGCTGGTCGAACTGGGGCAGGCGCTCAGCCAGCGCGGGGTCGATCTTGTCTCGACCGGCGGGACCGCCAAGGCGCTGCGCGATGCCGGCCTTGCAGTGCGCGACATTTCGGACCTCACCGGCTTTCCCGAAATGATGGACGGGCGGGTCAAGACGCTGCACCCCAAGGTCCACGGCGGGCTGCTGGCGGTGCGCGACAATCCCGAACACGCCGCCGCGATGGCCGAACACGAAATCGGCGCGATCGATCTGGTCGTGGTCAACCTCTATCCCTTCGAGGCCACCGTGGCGAAGGGCGCCGAGCGCGACGAGATCATCGAGAACATCGACATCGGCGGCCCCTCGATGGTGCGTTCTGCGGCCAAGAACCACCAGTACGTCACCATCATGACCGACCCGGCCGACTATGGCGCGCTGCTCGCCGAACTCGAAGGCAATGCCGGTGCCACCACCTATGACTTCCGCCGCCTGATGGCCGCGCGCGCCTATGCCGCGACCGCCGCCTATGACAGCATGATCAGCCAGTGGTTCGCCTTTGCCGACCAGCAGCAGATGTTCCCGGAAATGCTGGCGATCACCGGCACCCGTCAGGAAGAGCTGCGCTACGGCGAAAACCCGCATCAGCGCGCCGCGCTCTACATTCCCAAGGGTCCGCACGGGAAGGGCATCGCCCAGGCCCGCCAGATCCAGGGCAAGGAACTGTCCTACAACAATTACAACGACGCCGACGCCGCGCTGGAACTCTGCGCCGAATTTCGCGGACAGGCTCCGGCGGTGGTGATCGTCAAGCACGCCAACCCCTGCGGCGTTGCGCAGGGCGCCAGCCTGCTCGAAGCCTGGCAGGGCGCGCTGGCCTGTGATGACGTTTCGGCCTTCGGCGGGATCGTCGCGGTCAACACCACGCTCGATGGCGCCACGGCCGAGGCGATCTGCGAAATCTTCACCGAAGTGGTCGTCGCCCCCGATGCTGACGCAGCCGCGATCGCCGCCTTTGCCAAGAAGAAGAACCTGCGCCTGCTGCTGACGGGCGATCTGCCCGATCCGCGCCGCGCGGGCCTCACGGTCAAGCCGATCACCGGCGGCCTCCTGGTCCAGACCCGCGACAATGGCGCGATCACGCTCGATGACCTCAAGGTCGTGACCAAGCGCGCGCCGACCGAGCAGGAACTCAAGGACTGCCTGTTCGCCTGGACCGTGGCCCGCCACGTCAAGTCGAACGCGATCGTCTATGCCAAGGACGGCATCACCGCCGGGATCGGCGCAGGCCAGATGAACCGCCGCGACAGCTCGCGCATCGCCGCGATGAAGGCTGCCGAAGCCGCCGAGAAGTTCGGCTGGGCCGCTTCGCGCGCGGTTGGCAGCGCGGTGGCTTCGGATGCCTTCTTCCCGTTTGCCGATGGCCTGCTGGCCGCCGCCGAAGCCGGGGCGACCGCGGTGATCCAGCCGGGTGGTTCGATCCGTGACGAAGACGTGATCGCGGCGGCCGATGCGGCGGGCCTCGCCATGGTCTTCACCGGCATGCGCCACTTCCGCCACTGAGTCGAACCCGGCGCCGCCCCGCGCGGCGTCGTTTCGTCGCACCACGCGCGCGGCTCGGCGTATCGGGCCGCCGCGCGGGGCTTCGTTCACTCGACGGCAAGACAAAAACATGCAGGAGGGCGCGGCGTAGTGCTCCTGCCAGTGAAGTGACCCTGATGGCCCTGTTCAAGACCGACCTGTTCCGCTCCTTTGCCATCGGCTTTGTGCTGGGCACGGCGGGCGTGGTGAGCTTCTCGCTCGCGTCGTCGGAAAAGGGCCTGTCGGGTCAGGTCATCCCCGCTGCGCAGGCTGCCCCGGCGCTGGCCGACCAGACCCGCTGATCGCAGCTTAAGCCGGGCCACGCGCCGCCCGATTGCCCATTTCCGGCAGCGCCTCTATAGACTTGGCCCATGGCCGGGCATCACCACCACCACAGCGAACCATCGGGCGAAAGCCTGATCGAGGCCGCGCGCCGCGAGCTGACCGAAGCGGGCGAGCAGTGGACCGACATGCGCGGCGAAGTGTTCCAGGCGTTGGTCGCGCGCGAACGCCCGGCTTCGGCCTATGACATCGCCGAGGATGTCTCGCAGGCACGGAGCAAGCGGGTGGCCGCCAACAGCGTGTACCGAATCCTTGACCTGTTCGTGAAAGCCGATCTTGCCCGCCGGGTCGAAAGCGCTAACGCCTATCTCGCCAACCCGCACCCGGGCTGCCGCCACGATTGCATCTTCCTGATCTGCGATTCGTGCGGGCGGGCCACCCATATCGACGATGACAGCCTGACCGGCGCCCTCGTTGATGCCGCGCGCCGTTCGGGCTTTGCCGATATCCGTCCGGTCGTCGAACTGCGCGGGATCTGCGCGGCCTGTTCCTGAACGCCGCGTTGGGTTCGACAGCGCGATGACATCGGTGTAAGGAGCCGGTCATGAGCCTCGATCCGGCAACGCCTCTGCTCGACACGGTCGATACCCCCGCCGATCTCAAGCGCCTTCAGCCGGCCCAGTTGCAGCAACTGGCCGATGAAGTCCGCGCCGAGATGATTTCGGCCGTGGGGCAGACCGGGGGTCACCTCGGCTCAGGGCTGGGCGTCGTCGAACTGACGGTGGCGATCCATTACGTGTTCGATACGCCCGAAGACCGGCTGGTCTGGGACGTTGGCCATCAGGCCTATCCCCACAAGATCCTGACCGGACGCCGCAGCCGGATGCGCACCCTGCGCCAGGGCGGCGGGCTGTCGGGCTTCACCAAGCGCAGCGAAAGCGAATACGACCCCTTCGGCACGGCCCACAGCTCGACCTCGATCTCGGCGGCGCTGGGGTTTGCCGTGGCCAACAAGCTCGCGGGCAAGCCGGGCAAGGGCATTGCGGTGATCGGCGACGGCGCGATGAGCGCAGGGATGGCCTATGAGGCGATGAACAACGCCCAGGCCGCCGGCAACCGGCTGATCGTGATCCTCAACGATAACGACATGTCGATAGCGCCGCCGGTGGGCGGACTGTCGGCCTATCTGGCGCAGCTGGTGTCCTCGCGCCCGTTCCTGCGGGTGCGCGAAATTGCCAAGCGGCTCTCGCGCCGCCTGCCCGAACCGCTGCACCGCGCCGCCAAGAAGACCGACGAATTCGCGCGCGGCATGGCGATGGGCGGCACCCTGTTCGAGGAACTGGGGTTCTACTATGTCGGCCCCGTCGATGGGCATAACCTCGATCAGCTGATCCCGATTCTTGAAAACGTGCGCGATGCCGCCGAAGGGCCGTGCCTCGTTCATGTCGTCACCCAGAAGGGCAAGGGCTATGGCCCGGCCGAGGCGGCGGCGGACAAGTATCACGGCGTCCAGAAGTTCGATGTGATCACCGGTGAACAGGTGAAAAGCGCGGGCGGTCCGCCCAGCTACACCAATGTCTTTGCCGGTGCGCTCTTGGCCGAGGCCGAGCGCGATCCCACGATCTGCGCGATCACCGCGGCGATGCCTTCGGGCACCGGGCTCGACAAGTTTGCGCAGGCCTTCCCCGAACGCAGCTTCGATGTCGGCATTGCCGAACAGCACGCGGTGACCTTTGCCGCCGGGCTGGCCGCGCAGGGAATGCGCCCGTTCTGCGCGATCTATTCGACCTTCCTCCAGCGCGCCTATGACCAGGTGGTCCACGATGTGGCGATCCAGAACCTGCCGGTGCGCTTTGCGATCGACCGCGCCGGGCTGGTTGGTGCTGATGGGGCGACCCATGCCGGCAGCTTCGATGTGACCTATCTGGCGAGCCTGCCCAACATGGTGGTGATGGCCGCCGCCGACGAGGCCGAGCTGGTCCACATGACCCACACCGCCGCCTGCCATGACAGCGGCCCGATCGCGTTCCGCTATCCGCGCGGCAATGGCGTGGGGGTGGAGCTGCCCAAGGTTCCCGAGCGGCTCGAAATCGGCAAGGGCCGGATCGTGCGCCACGGCAGCAAGGTGGCGATCCTCTCGCTCGGCACCCGGCTGGGAGAGGCGCTCAAGGCTGCCGACCAGCTTGACGCGCGCGGGCTATCGACCACGGTGGCCGACCTGCGCTTTGCCAAGCCGCTCGACGAGGCGCTGATCCGCCAACTGATGGCCAGTCACGAAGTCGTGCTGACGGTCGAGGAAGGCTCGATCGGCGGGCTGGGCGCGCATGTGCTGACGCTGGCGAGCGATGCCGGGCTGACCGATGTGGGCCTCAAGATCCGCACCCTGCGCCTGCCCGATGTGTTCCAGGATCACGACAGCCCAGACAAGCAATATGACGCCGCCGGGCTCAACGCCCCGCACATCGTCGATTGCGCGCTCAAGGCGCTGCGCCACAACAGCGCAGGCGTGGAAGAAGCGCGGGCCTGAACCCGCCTCGAAGTTAGCCGATCCAGCGCCAGATCCCGGCGGGCACATAGGCCAGCGGGATATGCCCCCAGGTGGCACCCAGCCAGATCGCCGCGCCGATCAGCCAGGGGCGCAGGCCTGCGTGACCTAATGCGCCAAGCTTTGGCCAGTAGCTCGTCTGCGCTTCCCAGCCGGTCCAGGCTGCCCCCATCGCGGCTTCCTTCTTGCGGTCCTGGAGATGCGATCCGACCAGCGCGAGGAAGCCGATGGCCGCGGTCAGCACCAGCACGCGCACCGTCGGGCTGACCAGTGCATGGGCTCCGGCCCACAGCGCGAAGCCCCACATCATCGGATGGCGGGTGACATGGAACACCCCGTGCGGGCCCTTGGCGGCCAGCTGCGCGGCGCGGGGATCGGGCATCGCGGGATTGCCCGCAAAGCTCCCGGCAAACAGCACCGCGGCGATCAGGGTCAGCGCGCTGGCGATGATCCACACCGCCGCACCCTGCCCGTCCCACAGCGGCGCGGATGCCGGCGCGGCGCGAAAGGCCATGACCAGCCAGGCGAAGCTCGCCAGTGCAACCAGCGAATAGAGGGCGGCAAAGCCCTTGTCCCCGGCCGCCTTGACCAGCGGCGCGCGGAGCGGATGCGAGAGGGCGAAATGGCTGCCGACAAAGGCGATGGCAGCGGCGATCAATGGGGAGAAGGCGTGGTCCATCAGGCGTGATACCCATGTTTACGTTGTCAACATAGGTATCACGCCTGCGCGGATATGCAACCGCAAAGGCGGCGCGGGGGCCGCCCGGGCCGGAACCTTACCAGTCGTAGGCCTTGGGCAGCGCACCTTCGGTCGGCGTGGCATAGCGATCGCGCAGCCGGGTCTGGTGGTTCGACAGCGGCTGTTCCACCCCGTCGATGAACACGCGGACTACGCCGGTTTGCAGTTCGAGCGGATCGCCGTCCCAGATCACCACGTCACCCGCGCGGCCCGCGCGCAGCGAGCCGAACTGGCCGCCCATGCCCATCGCTTCGGCGGGGCCCGACGAGATCGCGGCAAAGGCCTTGTCCCAGCTGAGCCCGGTCGCCCCCGGCACGCGGCTCAGCGCGACGAGGTTGCCGGCATATTGCGGGGCATAGCGCGGCTGGTCGAAGAACGCGCCGAGCGCGACCTTGACCCCGGCCTTGGCCATGCGCCCGACGTTCGACTGCGTGGCGCCGAGCTTTTCGAAGCTGGCGGGCAGATCGGTCAGCGGGGTGGCGAGCACCGGCACGCCAGCAGCGGCGAGTTCGCTTGCCACCATCCAGCCTTCGCCCGCCCCGACGATCACCAGCTTGATCGCGGTGAATTCGGCTTTGAGCGCCAGCGCCATGCGGATGTCCGCGGCGCGTTCGACATGGATGTAGAGCGGCTGGCGCCCGGTCACGACCGGCACTAGGGCGGCGGCATCGCTGCGGGTCAGCAGCACGTCGTCGCGGCGCGGCGCGGCGGGCGCGGCGGCGAGTTCGCGGGCTTCGCCCAGCGCATTGCGCAGTTCGGCCACGGCCGAGATCCGGCTGCCCCCGGCCAGCTGCGCCCCGCCTTCGCCCAGTTCGATATACTGGAACGCGCGGGCCGCGGTGACCGCGTGGGGATCGGCGCCAAGATCGATCACCGCGCCCTGGCCTTCGAAGATCGCGGCGGTCGACAGCGGCGCAACCGCGGCGCGGGTGACCCCGGCGGCGCGGCTGACGGCGATCGGCTGGGCCGCGGGATTGATCGCCGGGGCGATATCGAGCGCGGCGCTGAACGGCGACTTGGCCGCATCGGCATCGTTGCTTTCATCGACCGCGCCAACATCGACGAGGCCGAGATCGGTGACGGCAACGACCAGCCCCGGGGTAACCCATTTGCCCTGGGCATCGATCACCGGGAGGTCAGCGGGAACCGCGATGCCCGCGCCTGCGGCCACGACCTTGCCGGCGCGGACCACCACGGTGCCGTGGTCGATCGGGGCCGAGCCATCGCCGATGACGAGGTGGGCGTTGGTCACGGCCCAGCTGGTGCCAAGGCCCTGCGCCAGTGCCGGGGCGGCGCTGGCCGCAAGCAGCGTGGCGGCGCAGACAGTCAGAGTGCGCGGGCTCATTTCACGTCTCCTTCGCCGTTCTGGCCAAGTTCGAAGTCGCTCACCGGGCGATGCTTGGGATCGGCCGCGTCGAACATCAGCGCGCCATCGATCCAGACCTTGTCGGGGCGCGAATAGACCGACAGCGGATTGCCGTTCCACAGCACCACGTCGGCCATCTTGCCGGGGGTGAGGCTGCCGGTCTGCTTGTCGATCCCGATCGCCTTGGCGGGGTTGAGCGTCAGCCAGCGGATCACTTCGGCATCGGGGATGTCGATCCCGGCACGGCGGGCATCGCCCTGCGCCTTGGCGGCTTCCTGGTTGAGCCGCTGGATCCCGTTTTCATCGTCCGAATGGATCACCACGCAGGCTCCGGCCTTGTAGAGCAGGCCGGCGTTTTCGGGGATCGCG
>Ga0228701_1000200_pt1 | contig 58780 bp, 57 predicted proteins | sample McNCre117_Aug_MG_2_FD_178017 | JGI IMG/M metagenome (GOLD analysis project Ga0228701, IMG submission 178017) | Freshwater microbial communities from McNutts Creek, Athens, Georgia, United States - 11-17_Aug_MG | ecosystem: Environmental > Aquatic > Freshwater > Creek | place: USA: Georgia... | reverse complement strand
TTTTGCGAACTTTTTGGATCAAGCCAAAAAGTGGAAGAATAAAAAAGAAAAAAAGAATTTTCTGTTTGTTTTAGTGTTCTTACTTTTTGGCATTGCCCCAAAAAGTAACAAAAAAGTCTAGCGCTTAAAAGATGCAACGACCCTCATCTTCCTTGTTGCTAAAATTTCTGAAACTCGCCTCGTGCCTCGGCTCAAACAGCCAGAAATTTTCACGCAACTTCGTCGTGAGGGTTTGCGTTACATCTTTTCATGCGCGGGGAAGGCAATCTTGTAAATATTCGTAGTTTTCACTTCGAAGAAAGAAATTCAAAATAGAATTAGTACCGACATAGAATTCGATGTTTTTCAAGGAGCATTGTCACACGCGAATGCTCAGCATAGCTGCAAGCTCATGCGCCAAGCATCGTGTGACAAAATCCGTAGAAAACCCTTTGCTTGATGGGAGGAATATCCTTTCAGAGTACGATCTGCAAAGGGAATCGAATTCGAAGTCTTGATCTTTTTGCGAACTTTTTGGATCAAGCCAAAAAGTGGGAAATAAAAACAACTATGAATGGAAACAATACGATATCAAGTCCCTAGGTTTTGATCTTGAACCAAGTTTTGTTATTTTATGGAGCAATGCCAAAAAGCAAGAACAATGAACACTACTTTACCTAAAATTGTGATTGGATTCGATTCATCCAGGTCTGGATTGAAAGAAAAAAAAGAGGGGTAAGCTACTCTTATCGCACCGCTCAACCTCATACCTTTGCTACATTCCTGTCCTGGAGGATTCAGAGGGAGCTGGTCGTAAAAGACTTACCCCGTGCAAATGTAGGGATTTCTTTTTATTCGAACGAAATTTTAGCGGAATTCCTAGTCGATAATCGCACGATTCATCAATGAGATCATCGCCATGGTCACGATAAACAATTGAGTCGCTGTTTCTTCGTTTAGTTTCGTTCCATCTTCATCCTCGGTGGAAACTTCCATTTCCATGAACTGATATAAAAAGGGTTGGTCGCAAAAGGATTCGATGATTTCTTCATCCTCTTCGTCGAAATATTGCTCCAACATGTCGAAATAAGGCTCTTCAATTTCGTCGATGTCTTCTTCCGTAACCGCTCTAAGTTTAATGCCTTCCTGGGTGAAGCATTCCGAGATGACGCAGAAATAGTAAATTAAAAGTCCTTCTAAGTCTTCGTTTTCGTACTCGGCAGGTGCAGTCATGACATAATTCAATAAGTCTTGCTGAACTAAAGCATATTTTTCTGAAATGTTTTCCAATTGATCATCTGTTAAATGATCAACGATGTCAACTGCTTTTTCAATGGATGCTAGGCTTACGTGTTTCATGTCTTGATTTTTTACAAAAATAAGAAGAATTAATGGCCTGACTAAATTATGTAACAATTGCTACAATAAAGTTCGAAAACTGAGACTACATTTGCTGAAAAAAAACAAGATGACTTTTCTTCGAACGCGCACATTTTGGACCATTCTCGGATATGCACTTGGTGCCATCGGTGGATACATTTACTTTTTAAATGTCAAATGTGAAACGGGTTGCTACATGAAGACGAGTCCAACCTACAATGTCATTTTTGGCTTTTTCATTGGTGGATTCTTGTTTCAGTTTATTCATGAATTTTTTATCGCTAAACACAATTAATTATGTCAGATTTCCCTACAATCATCGATGTGCGCACGCACGCTGAATTCGCTGGAGGCCATGTTGCCGGATCCATTAATATTCCTTTGCAAGAAATTGCTGGAAGGGTAGAAGAAGTAAAGGCTTTTGCTCAGCCAATATTGTTTTGCTGTGCGGCTGGAATGCGCTCTGAACAAGCAACACAATACTTTAAATCCTTAGGTGTGGACTGTGAAAACGGTGGCGGATGGATGGAAGTCAATGCACGCATGTAAGAACCAAAACGGATAAAACGAAAAACACATGTCATTATTAGGAAAATTATTTGGAATGAAGTCTGTTGACTTTAAACAGTTGGTTCAAGACGGAGCCGTGATTGTCGATGTGCGTACACCAGGAGAATTCCAAGGTGGACACATTAAAGGTTCTGTCAATATTCCTTTGCAAAGTTTGCAGGGATCCTTGGGGAAAATCCCCAAAAATAAAACAGTCATTACTTGCTGTGCCTCAGGAATGCGAAGCGCAAGTGCAAAAAGTTTATTGAAATCAGCTGGTTATGCGGAAGTGCACAACGGAGGTGGATGGATGAGCTTGAAAAGTAAGATTTAAAGGAAGCTCAAAATAATTAAGAAGAGGATTAATCCGAGGGAGCGCACCAAATTTCCAATCACCATATCTTTCAAGTACCATGATGGAAATCCATCGGCTTTTAATTTTTTGTATGCACGCATGACCGAAAATAGGGCGAGTACCATTAAAATCCCGAGTGCTAGGTAACTAGAAAAGATAAACGGCAACCAAACGAATTTCATGTTCGCCAAAAACAAGACTAAAATCGCTGCAACGATACCAAGTTGCAGCGATTTGTCTTTTGTCGTATAATTAATCAATTTCAATTTCAAGTCATCGTCCAATTTTCGAATGGCAGCCTGCAGCATTCGTCTACTCAGGAAAAGACTCAATAATAAAGGAATATATGCGATGAGTAATGTATCCATCTTACTTGTTGTTTTCAAGAATGTACAACAATACTTTCTCCATTAAATGTGCGCGGTCTTTTCCTGTGACATTGTGTTTGTGCATCGGATAAATGAAATCATCCACTTGCACGCCATTTTCAATGAAGGATTTTAACAGTGCTTCGTTGTGTTGCATCACCACGACATCGTCGATGGAGCCATGAATCAACAATAAATCTCCTTTCAAGTTTTTCGTGTAGTTCATTAAGGAATTCGCATCGTATCCAGCTTTGTTTTGCTCTGGACGATCCATGTAGCGCTCTCCATACATGATTTCGTAATACTTCCAATCGGTTACTGGTCCACCAGCAACACCCACTTGGAAAACGCCCGCTTGACGTAGCATTAACGATGTGGTCATGAATCCACCAAAGGACCAACCGTGAACAGCTAGGCGATTTCCATCCACATAGTTTAAGGATTTCAAGAAATCTACTCCAGTCAATTGATCTTCCATTTCTACGGTTCCTAGTTGACGGTGGATTTGAGATTCAAAGGCAAATCCGCGTTCACCTGAGCCACGATTATCTAGGGTGAAAATGATGTAGCCTTGGTTTGCCATCCAATGCATCCACAGGTTCGCTCCAGCCAACCAGGTGTTTGTGACCATTTGTGCATGAGGTCCTCCGTAAACGTACACCAAAACAGGGTATTTCTTGCTTGGATCAAAATTACTCGGTTTGATCATTCGATAGTACAAATCTGAACCGTCTTTTCCTTTGATGGATCCGATTTCTGTTGTTCCTACATTGTAGTCATTCAACTTTTCTTTGGACTCCATGAGCAATTTTGCCATTTTCCCGTTGTTTGTCCATAGCATTCCTTTATAAGGAACGCTTAAACTCGAATAACCATCCATGTAATAGGTTCCATTCGCGGAAAGGCTAAAACTATGTGTTCCTTCCTCTTTTGTCATTAATTCGGTGTTTCCTTTTAGGTCGCAGCGGTAAATCAAGGTGTTTGTTGGATTCGGTCCAGTCGCAGTGTAGTACAAGGATAATCCATCTTTTGTCGCGCTCAAAATGTCTTTCACGACAAACGCATGGTTCGTCAGTTTTTGTTTTAACTGTCCATTGAAATCGAACAAGTAAAGGTTGTTGAATCCATCGCGCTCTGAAATCCACACGAAATCATTGGAGGACTCACTTGGGAAGAATACAGGGTGTTCTGGTTCAATCCATTTGTCGTTTTTCTCTTCAAACAAGGTTTTGACAAACTTCCCTGTTTTTGTTGAATAGACATTTAACCACATGTGGTTTTGATCGCGGTTCACTTCCGCAACAACGATGAATTGCTCATCCGGTGTGATGGCTAAATTGGTAAAGTAATCGTCGGCGGCACCACGTGGATTGATGTAAACTGATTTCTTCGTTTTCACGTTGTAAATTCCTACGCGTGGTTTTTCGGATTTTTGTCCGGCCATCGGATACTTAATGGAAACCAACGAAGCGGGTGTGGTGTTGATGTCCAATAATGGATAGTTGTGCACATCCGTTTCGTCCTTTTGGTAGAAGGCAAGGATATTTCCTTGATTCGACCAGAAAATCCCGCCAGAAATACCAAATTCATTACGTGCGATCGATTGACCTGAAACGATGTTTTTGTCGGTGTTTTTTGTCACCGCGCGTCCATCTACATACAAGTTATTGTCAATGGTATAAGCCAATTGATTTGAAGCAGCATGGTAAGATTGATTTGCGGCATTCTCTACAGGTTTTTTAAGGATCTTGCCAGATTTCGTTTTGATGTCGAATGTTGCTACGGATTGACCATCATTTAAAAGCAAGGTCGTTTCGTTGGTCCATTCGGCACCAAAGAAATTCCCGAAAGAAGAACCTAGAATGTTGTTTATTTCGTCAATGGTAATGAGTTCCATGGATTTATCGCTACCAACGGAGGACTTTAACATGGTTTTGTAATCCTTGCTACAGGTGGTGTATTCGCTGTCATTCATCCACAAGAAATTCACAACACGGTCAGGAGATAGGCTGCGTTGAAGCAATACGGATTCTTTGACGCTCATGTCTTTTTTTTGAGCGAAGGCTAGGGGAGTGAGTAAGAATATGAAAGGAAAAATCAGTCGTTTCATGAGCGTTGTATAAATTGATTAAAAAATTGTTCAAGTGGTTTTCCAGCTTCGTAACACGCAAGCATGAGTTGATCAAGGTCTTCTGAAAGCACTTGTTCAGCTGGAAATTCGGCATAAAAATACCATTGTTTATTAAAGATGAGATTTTCCTCTTGTGCAGCTTCTTTTAAATGAGCTGGAAGGACCTTGTTTCTCTCACCGAGGATTTCGCCAAAGGTTGATTTGAAGGATTTGGAAGAATAGATGGAACGGAATTCATCCATATTTGCAGCAATTCCCTCGCGCAATGCTTCGAGATCCTCTTTGTCGATTTCATAGATTCCACCATATGCACGGACATGTTCTGGGCTTAATTCAAAGTAAATGCCGTTGACTGCTTTGCTTTTTTTTCCGTTGGGAGCAACCACAGCTGAGCACATTAACTTGTATGGCGTTTTATCCTTCGAAAAACGGATGTCGCGGTTAATGCGAAACACGCAGTCTTTCGCTTGCAAGTCAGAAAAAGACGCATCTTTTTTCGCTAATTGATCAATGAGGTGCTGCGTAAAGGCATAGAATGGTTTCTTTACCGAGTTTTCGTAGCGTTTGCGGTTTTCATCGAACCACGTTTTGTGATTGTTTCCAGCGAGCTCGATAAAGAAGTGTAAGTAATCTTCAGTAAAAAATGACATGAAGCGAAGGTACGCAATTCAGCGTAAACTTGTTGTAAAAAAGCCGAGTGAAAAGTTATTGCACGATTAAAGTAGAATGCGTATCTTTGCACCCGATTAATTAATTTTAAAAAATAATCTTATGAATTCTTACGAAACTGTTTTCATTTTAACTCCCGTTTTGTCTGATGATCAGGCAAAGGAAGCAGTACAGAAATTCGAAGGTGAGATTAAATCACTTGGTGGTTCAATCAAGCATTCGGAGAACTGGGGTTTGCGCAAGTTGGCGTACCCAATCCAGAAAAAATCCACAGGTTTCTACTTTTTAGTAGAATTCCAAGCGGAAGGTAATGTTGTTGCGAACTTCGAATTGATGATGAAGCGCGATGAACGAGTTTTACGTTTTTTAACCGTAAAAATGGACGTTGATCACGTGACTTACTCAGAGAAAAGACGTGCAAAAGCTGGAGCTACTGCCTAACTAATTGTTAACCTTAAAAAATTAAAAGAGATGTCAAACGATATTCGTTATCTAACCCCGATTAATATTGATATTAAGAAGGCCAAATACTGCCGTTTCAAGAAAAGCGGAATCAAGTTTATTGATTATAAAGATGCTAACTTCTTATTGAAATTAGTAAACGAACAAGGTAAAATTCTTCCACGTCGTATCACTGGTACTTCTGCGAAATACCAAAAGAGAGTCAACAAAGCGATCAAACGTGCTCGTCACCTTGCGATCCTTCCATACGTTGGTGATATGTTGAAATAATCATTTGTTGAACAGAAAAACTGAAAAGTCATGGAAATTATCTTAAAGAAAAACGTTGATAAATTAGGATACGCGAACGAAATCGTTACCGTAAAACCTGGATATGGTCGTAACTTCTTGATTCCTCAAGGATACGCGATCCTAGCTACAGCTAGCGCAAAGAAAGCACACACAGAGATTATGCGTCAAAAATCTCACAAAGAATCTAAAATGTTGGCTGAAGCTCAAGAATTGGCAGCAAAAATCGCAGATTTAACCATCACAATCGCTACGAAAGCAGGTGAAAATGGTAAAATCTTTGGTTCTGTTAATACCGTTCAATTGGCTGATGCATTACGTGCCTTAGGATTCGATATCGATCGTAAATCATTGAAAATTAAAGATGAGCCTATCCGCGAGATTGGTACTTACGAAGTAGAAGCGAACCTTTACAAAGGTGTGAAACAAGCATTCAAATTCGAAGTGGTAAGCGAATAAGCTGAAACACTGAATCATATTCAAAACTCCTTCCATTTGGAAGGAGTTTTTTTTTGCCTTCATTTCGCTAGGACCTAGAAAAAAACTAACTTTATTCCTGCACACTTGGACATGGAAAAAGCATACGTTTATTGGTTTTTTGGATTATCCGGATCGGGTAAGTCCACCTTGGCGGATGCCCTTGCGCTGCGATTGAAATCCCTAGGTGAACAGGTGTTGCGTTTGGATGGCGATCAAATGCGTGCTGGAATCAATAAAGACTTGGGATTTTCAAGCCAAGATCGATTGGAAAACGTGCGTCGCGCCGCAGAAATAGCAAAATTGTCATTGGAACAAGGAATTTCTGTCGTGGCATCTTTCATTTCTCCCGAGGATATACACCGTAGGAAAGTGAAAGAAGTCCTTGGAGCTAAGGTCCATTTGATTTTTGTGGATGCGTCAATAGAAACGTGCAAACTGCGCGACGTTAAAGGTTTGTATCAACAGCAAGCGCAGGGAAATATCTCTTCTTTTACGGGTGTTTCGGCTCCTTTTGAAAAACCAATGGATGCATCCATGCGTATTTCAACAGAGGAAAGTTCTGTGGAAGCATGCATCGATCAGATTATGAAACAATGGAAGGAACAGAACGCATGAAATACCGGTTAGATTATTTGCAAGAATTGGAAGCGGAGGCGGTATATGTCATACGTGAAGTCTTTGCGCAATTTCAACATCCATGCATTTTATTTTCTGGGGGAAAAGACTCGATTGTTTTAACGCATTTAGCGGCAAAAGCCTTCGCGCCTGGACCTCTACCGTTCGCTTTATTGCATATCGATACAGGACATAATTTTCAAGAAACTTTGGACTTTCGAGATGCGTTAGCTGAACGAATGAATGTTCGTTTAGTTGTTGGGTACGTCAGCGATTCAATCGCTCGTCAAACCGTGACAGAGGAATCTGGTCCAAATGCCAATCGCAATCGTGCTCAGTCAATCACCTTGTTGGAAAGCATGGAATACCATGGCTTTGATGCCGCAATGGGTGGTGGACGAAGAGATGAAGAGAAGGCGCGCGCAAAAGAACGTTTTTTTTCACACCGCGATGCATTCGGACAATGGGATCCAAAAAATCAGGGCCCAGAAATCTGGAATTTGTACAATGGACGCAAAAATGAAGGTGAACAATTCCGCGTTTTCCCAATTAGTAATTGGACGGAATTGGATGTGTGGGAATACATTCGGCAAGAACAAATTCCATTGCCAAGTTTATACTTTTCACATGTTCGAAACTGTGTCAAACGCAAGGGAAGCATCTTGGCGGATTCACCTTATTTAATACCTCATCCGCAGGACGAAAAAGTGGAGCTGAACGTGAGATTTCGAACAATTGGCGACATGACGATTAGTGGCGCATTGGAATCTAGTGCCTCCACTGTAGCGGAAATCATTGCGGAATTAAAAGAAATGAATCAATCGGAACGTGGCGGAAGAGCGGATGACTTTCGTTCGGAATCGTCCATGGAGGACCGTAAAAAAGAAGGGTATTTCTGATGAATAACACCAAGGATATATTGCGATTTACAACCGCCGGTAGTGTGGACGATGGGAAAAGCACCTTGATTGGACGCCTTTTGTTTGATAGTAAGCAAATTACACAAGATCAATTGGAAATTGTGCAGCGTATCAGCGAACGCAAGGGAATGAAGGAAATCGACTTGTCATTGTTTACCGACGGTTTGAAAGATGAACGTGCACAAGGGATTACCATTGATGTTGCCTACCGTTATTTTCAAACGGAAAAACGGAAATTCATCATCGCAGACACCCCTGGACATTTGCAATACACGCGTAATATGGTCACAGGAGCATCCACCGCGAATGCCGCCTTGATTCTCATAGATGCGCGAAAAGGTGTTATTGAACAAACAAAACGGCATAGTTTCATTGCTTCTTTGTTACACATTCAGCATTTGATTGTGTGCGTGAATAAAATGGATTTGGTTTCCTACGACCAAAGCCAATTTGAGCAAATTGTTGCCTCTTTTCGGGATTTTGCAGCCAAATTGGACATCGTGGATGTGCAGTTTATTCCCGTTTCGGCCTTAAATGGTGACAATGTTGTTGATCGTTCTCAACACATGTCTTGGTATCAAGGATCCACCTTATTGCATACCTTGGAAAATCTATCCGTCGCGAATGACATCAACCAAATTGATTTGCGTTTTCCCGTTCAGCACGCCATTCGAGTGGACGATGAACAGTTAAAAGATTACCGAGCGTATGCCGGACAAATCGCCAGTGGAATTATTCGAGTAGGGGATGAGGTGCTCGTTTTGCCGAGTCAAATGCAATCAAAGGTAACGTCCATTCAAGGTATGAGCGGACAAGTGACGGAAGCGTGTGCGCCTCAGTCGGTTTCCATTGAGTTGAGCGATGAATTAGATATTGCACGAGGGGATATGTTCGTGAAACCCATGAATCAAGCGGAATCCATGGCGCAGTTTTCAGCGATGCTGTGTTGGATGAGTGCGAAACCTTTTGTCCCAGCGAAGAAATATGTGATACGTCACACAACACGCGAGGCGAAGATGATGATTAAATCGATTCAATATGTGTATGATTTGAATGCCTTAAAACGCATGGAAGGAGTAGGTGAATTGAAAATGAACGACATTGCGCGCGTAGACGTGCAGTTGTCTTCACCCATTTTCGTGGATTCTTTTCGAAAAAACAAAGCAACAGGCTCGTTTATTGTGATGGATGAACAGTCCAATGAGACTGTGGCAGCAGGAATGATTTTTTAAGCTTTTTCCAAGTAATTCTTCACGTAGTCTGAAATCCCTTCTTCCAAGGTGTAAAAAGCGTGTGGATAGCCAATGGACAACAACTTCGACATGTTTGCTTCCGTAAAATATTGGTATTTGTCGCGGATGTCAATCGGTGTATCAATGTATGAAATCGATGGTTCGAGTCCAAGCGCTTGAAAAGTTAAACTGGCCAAATCTAAGAAGGTGCGTGCTTTGCCCGATCCGAGGTTGTAAATGCCTGAATGATTTTGGTGATTCATGAGAAATTCGCACACTTTTGCAACATCCTTGACGTAAACGAAATCGCGCAATTGCTCTCCATCTTTGTATTCCGGATTGTGTGATCGAAACAATTGCATGTGTCCTTTCTCTTTGATTTGTCGATGTGTGTGAAACACAACACTCGCCATACGTCCTTTGTGGTATTCTTTGGGACCGTACACATTAAAGAACTTTAATCCCGCCCAGAAAGGTGGTGTCTCCGTCTGTTGAATGGCCCATTTGTCAAATTCGTTTTTCGAAATTCCGTAAGGATTCAACGGTTTTAAGTTTGGAATCACGTCATTTGCGTCTTCGTATCCATATTCTCCGAGTCCGTAAGTTGCCGCACTACTTGCGTACACTAAGGGAATGCGATTCGCCGTGCAAATCTTCCAGATGGATTTGGTGTAAGTCAGGTTTAACTCATCGAGTATGTTCAAATCCTTTTCTGTCGTATCTGTACGAGCTCCTAAGTGAAAAACAAAATCCACTTGATCGGCATGTGTTTCAAACCAAGGAATAAACGCTGCGCGATCAATTTTTAATTGGAATTTCGTGTGGATCCAATTTTCTTCTTTCGAAGCAAACGAGAAATCATCCACTAAGATTAAGTCTGTGTGACCTAATCCATTGAGGTGATCTACTAAATAGCTAGCAATGAATCCAGCTGAACCTGTAACAACAATCATTGTTGGTGCTTAAAATAAACCGTTAATTTCCGCATCAATCGAGTTGATGATTTTCCCTAAATCTTCTTGATTATCAGGGAAACGGTTGTTGTCGATGTCGATGATCAACACTTTTCCTTTATCGTAGGTAGAAATCCATGCTTCGTAGCGCTCATTCAAACGTTTCAAGTAATCGAGGCGAATGCTCTCTTCATAATCGCGTCCACGTTGTTGAATTTGGTTCACCAATGTTGGAACACTTGCGCGCAAGTAAATCAACAAGTCCGGAGCAGAAACGAATCCATCCATTAAGTTGAACAAGGAGAAGTAATTTTCAAAATCACGCGTTGTCATCAATCCCATCGAGTGAAGGTTCGGAGCGAAAATGAAAGCATCCTCGTAAATGGTGCGGTCTTGAATCACTGTATGTGCCGTTTCTTTGATTTCTTGAATCTGTGTAAAACGACTATTGAGGTAATAAATTTGCAGGTTGAAAGACCAGCGTTGCATGTCGTGATAGAAATCGTTCAAGTATGGATTTTGGTCCACATCTTCGTAATGCGTTTCCCATCCATAATGTTTTGACAGTAAGTTCGTTAATGTGGTTTTTCCCGATCCAATGTTTCCTGCGATTGCAACGTGCATAATTTCTTTTTTAGAAACGCTAATTTACGATATTTCCGAGGAAGAAAAAAACGAGAAAGGCTAGTATTTTATCGAATTCAGGTAATTTTTTAGTCTTTTTGAAGGGAAACAAAATCAGCTTTAAAAAGAATCGTTCGAGATGGACTCATTCGATTTTATTGCTTTTGTTGATGGTGTAGATGAATAAGGTCCTTCCTTTCTGTATACCGAGGTAATCAGAGTTCAAATAAAATGAACTAATTTGCTCGTTATTTGGGATACTCCAGTAGGGTGGAGCTTGAGCATGACGAAACGTTCGGGTTTCGACTTTGCCTGTTTTTAAGAGATAAAAAGTGTTATTTCGAATTTGGATTTGTTCGCTCTTAGGAAGTTCATACGTTTCCACATAATTCAATAAGAAGTCATAACATTTCACTGTTCCCGATTGGAAAAGGACATAAAGCTGATCATGGTATTCAAGCATCTGTACGATGCCCGATTCATCTTGAAGACTGTTTTGTACTTGTTGCACTATTTTTTGTTGGTTGAAGTCGACCAGGCAAAGGTTGGATCGAAATTGGTCGAAAACCCAAATTAAATTCGGACGGTTGGACACACAAATGTGACTCACGTTGGAAAAACCAAGTTCACTCAGGTCTAGCAATTCGCCTTGCTGTGTTAACGTGTTATCCACAATGGCGACAGACTGCTGCAATTCAGAAAACAAGAGTATTTTCATCGCGTTAATCGGAGCAATCGACTGTATATCGCTCAAAGACTTAAATGTTTGATTGAATTTCCGGTCTCCTTGAATTGCTTTTTTTAGCACGTTGTTTCCGGAACTTAACAATAAATTTCCTTGTGCATCAATGGTCCAATAACTTATATCTACGGGAGACTCAAAGGTTTCAACAAGCGTTAATGGTTTTTCTTGTGAAAACAATTGCCATGGAATCAACAAGAGTAAAACAAGGTATTTCATGGATTTAAGTTCAGAATTTCGTTGATTAATTGTGGATCATTCATCAGTCGAGGAACCTTATGTTGTCCACCTAATTTCCCTTTTGTTTTTAACCATGTATGAAATGTACCAGTTGGGAGAACGGTTAATTTGGGACAACCAATGTTAATGTTGTCCTTTCTCTTCGCATCGTAATCGGCATTTTCTTCTTTTAAAAAGCGATCTAGCTCGGATAAAAACCGGGCTTCATCGTCCGGATTTTGCTCAAATTCAATGAGCCAATGGTGTCCCCCCACCACCTCCTCCTGATTGAAATATGGAGCAGCGGTGTAATCACTAATTTTTGCCTTTGTTTCATTCGCTGCAGCACTGATGGCTTTTTCCGCGTGTTCAATGATCAATTTTTCTCCAAAGGCGTTGATGAAATGACTTGTTCGTCCAGAAACCTTAAATCGAAAGGGATGCACTTCGGAAAAACGAACGGTGTCCCCAATAATGTAACGCCAAAGTCCTGCAGAGGTGGAGATCACCATGGCGTAATCTACGTTGGGTTGGACGGAATCCAAGGTTAAAACGACGTTAGAATTCAGTCCTTGGAATTGGTCCATGGGAATAAACTCGTAGAAGACCTGCGAATTTGTTAATAGCAACAATTCCTTCGATTCTAATTGGTCTTGCAAGCCGAAATATCCCTCCGAAGAATTATAAGATTCCACGTAGTTCATTCTAGGCAGTTGAATGATGTCTTGAAAGGATTTTTGATATGGTTGAAAGGACATTCCTCCGTGAATGTAGAGTTCCAGGTTGGGCCAGACTTCTCCAATGTTCTGTTTCCCTGATTTTTCGAGTACTTTTTTCAATAAAAGCAAGGTCCAGCTTGGAATTCCAGCAATGATGCAAATGTTTTCCTCCAACACGGATTCCGCCATGCGTTCCAATTTTTCTTCCCAATTCTCCAACAAGGCAATGTCCTTTTTCGGAGTTCGACGAAGTTCGGTCCACAAGGGAAGATGATCGATGATAATTGCGGATAAATCGCCAATGAATATTCCTTGGTCTGATTTATCAATTTTCCCACTTCCGCCTATGATGAGATGCTTGGCATTATAGAGTTTTCGCTTCGGATGATTGTGGTAATATTGCGCCAACAAATCCTTTCCACCTGCATAGTGATTTTCGATCAATGATTCTTTGGTAATCGGGAGAATCTTGATGCGATCGGCTGTCGTTCCGGATGATTTGGCAAACCAATTGGTTTTACCTGGCCACAGTTTGGATTCTTGTCCAGTAATCGATTCATCAATAAAGAGCTTTAACGAACCGTAATCGCTCAGTGGAGTTTTTTGCTGAAAGTCAGTGATCTTGTCCGTTTCACGCATACCGAATTTTTGTCCATAAAGCGTTTTACAACCTTGTTGGACCAAGAATTCAAAGGTGCGAAGTTGATTCTGAATTGGATTTTGGCGGTAATCATGAATACGCGCCATACGTCTTCCAATCAACCAAGAAAAAACAGAGTTGAAAGGCATAATTCAACTGAATTGATGAATGGAAAACGCGTTGATTTTATCCCCAAATAAGGACAGAAATCAGGATAGATAAAGCAATAATCGTATAAATTGTTCCTACTGCTGCAGTCGACCCTTCAAAGAAATTATCTGACATAATGTTTTATTTTAGAATTCAAAAATAGGAATTGTTTTGTTTATACTGTGCTGTTCACTCAAAAAAAAAGCCCTAAAAAGGGCTTTTCACACATATTTCATCATTTATTAATCTCTACTACCGAAAAGGCGAAGCAAGGTCAAGAATAAATTGATAAATGTAATGTAAAGCGAAAGTCCACCAAACAAGGCCATTTTGTTGCGTTGTTCAGCATCCATTTCTGCATTGTAAGCTAGTTCTTTTAACATTTGCATTTTGTAGGCTACAAGTCCTGTAAAGACAAATACACCAATGTAAGTAATCATTTTGTCCATGCCAGAACTATGCATGAACATATTGATGATGCTTGCTATGATGATTCCACCTAACGCCATGTACAAGAGGCTTCCGAATTTCGTTAAATCCGTTTTTGTGGTGTATCCAAGAACCGCCATGATGCCAAAAGCTCCGGATGCGGCAAAGAATGTAAGCGCTATGGATCCCATGGAGTATAACATGAAGATGAAGGATAAACTGAGTCCCATTAAAATGGAATAAACAATGAACAGCAATAGAATCGTTCGCATCGACATGCGTTCAAGCCCCATACTCATGGCGAAAACCACGACGATTGGAGAGAACATCACCACGTAAAATAGTGGAGAAACACCCGTTTCTGTCAAGAATAAAGTCGCGATGTACGCTGGATTCGTTCCAACCGTGTAAGCGAGAATTCCTGAAATACTTAATGCAGCGAACATATATGTGTAGACGCTGCGGATAAAATCTCTGGCGACATCTGTAGAAACAGATCGGTCATTGTTTAAAAAGTCATTCATATCAATGTAATTTTGCTTGTACTAAATTAATAAATTCTTTACGTGTCGCATCGTTTTTCAAAAATATTCCAGTGAAAGCACTCGTTGTCGTAACAGAATTTTGTTTTTGTACTCCGCGCATTTGCATGCACATGTGACAGCATTCGATCACGACCGCAACTCCTTTTGGATCTAAGGTACGCTGAATACAGTCGCGAATTTCAATGGTCAAGCGTTCCTGCACCTGAAGTCTACGTGCATACGCATCTACGACGCGAGGAATTTTACTTAGTCCAACAATTTTCCCTTGTGGAATGTACGCAATGTGCGCTTTTCCAAAGAAGGGCAACATGTGATGTTCACACATCGAGTACACTTCGATGTCCTTCACAATGACCATTTCAGAGTATTCTTCATGAAAAATGGCTTGTTGCACAATTTCATCTGGATTGATGTCGTATCCGTTTGTCAAAAACTTCATCGCTTTTGCGACGCGCTCTGGTGTTTTTAATAATCCTTCGCGTTCCGGATCTTCCCCGATTTGTTCAATTATCGAGCGATAGTGCTCTTCCATTCCTTGGTGATTAGACATAAGTAGTTTTAGGTAAAACGAAGGAAGCTCAAAAAGGTTCTTTCCCGCCGAAATATTCTACAAAGTTATTTTCGGTTTCGATCAGTTTGATCTTTGCCATTTCACCGCCATGTTGTTTCACAAGTGGATCGAGAATGTCCCAGATGGCAATTGCTAAGTTTTCCGTTGAAGCCATAATTCCTTTTAGGAAAGGCACATCTAAGTTTAAGTTTTTATGGTCAAGCGCTTCGATGACATGTTCACGTACAATTTGACTCAACAACTTTAAATTGATGACAAATCCTGTTTCTTCATGTGGCACGCCTTTAACGGTAATGAACAACTCGAAATTGTGTCCATGCCAATTGTGATTAGAACATTTCCCAAATACCTCCCAATTTTTCTCATCGCTCCATTCTTCACGCCATAATTTATGGGCTGCGTTAAATGTTTCTCTGCGCGTGATGTAAACTGTTTTCATAGCTAATTCAATCATTTCGTTGACAATAATTCACATTTCATGATGCCATCTCGGTCCACTTCCGTTAAGATGATTTCCTGAAACGTATTCACCAATTGAGGATCATACGGATATTTCACCTTGACATAGTTTTCAGTAAATCCATACATCAGTCCTTCGTCCTCTTCTTGCTCAAAAAGAACAGATCGTTTACTTTCTCTATTTTCCTCATAAAACTGACGTTTTTTGCGGTCGGAAAGTAAGTGAAGTTGTTTGCTGCGCTCGCGACGAACATCCATTGGAACGGCTTCGCCTAATTTGGGAGCGCCTGTATTGGCACGTTCAGAGTATGTAAAGACATGTAAGTATGAAATATCCAAGTCCTTCAAAAAGTCGATGGTTTCCATAAAGTCTTCATCCGTTTCACCGGGAAATCCAACAATGACATCTACGCCGATGCACGCATCCTTGCGTAAGGATTTAATCTGTTGTACGCGTTCTGCATACAAAGAACGCTCGTATTTTCGGCGCATGAGGTGCAAAATTCGGTCACTTCCAGATTGCAATGGGACATGAAAATGCGGAACAAAGCGCTTGGAGTCGGATAAACAAAAATCGATGATTTCGTTCGACAATAAATTTGGTTCAATCGAAGAAATGCGAAAACGATCGATGCCTTCGACCTTGTCCAAGGACTGTATAAGTTCGAAAAAATTTTCACCTTCACCCTGTCCAAAATCACCAATGTTCACGCCGGTCAGCACAACTTCCTTGATTTCAGTTGCGGCAATTTTCTTTGCTTCTACTATGGTTTCAGCGATGCTCGCATTGCGGCTTTTTCCACGGGCAAGTGGAATGGTGCAAAAGGTGCAGAAATAATCACATCCATCTTGTACCTTTAAAAAAGAACGCGTTCGATCTCCATAGGAAAAGGAAGGGACGAATTCTTTGGTTTGTTTGATATTGTCAAAGGAAACAATGGTTTCGTTGGATGTTTGATCCACTTTCTCCAAATGTTCCAGAATGTTAAATTTCTCATTGGCGCCTAAAACCATGTTCACGCCCGTGATTTGAGCAATTTCCGTTGGTTTTAATTGGGCGTAACAGCCAACAATTACAACGAATGAATCCGGATTAATTTTCTTCGCGCGCTTGACTAATTGTTTGCATTTTTTGTCCGCGTTTTCCGTGACCGAACAGGTGTTGATGACATAAACATCTGGATGTTCTTCAAAGTCCACTTTGGCAAAACCAGCGTCCTCAAACAACCGTGAAATGGTAGAAGTCTCGGAGAAGTTAAGCTTACATCCAAGCGTGTAAAAAGCGACTTTTTTGAATTGATTCATTGAGGATGCAAAGTTAAGGACTTATTTTGTGAACGGAAACGAATTTGTAGGGGATTCCTTCGTCAAAATCAGAATTCCTTGCGTGTTTACGTTTGATTAATCATTAATTTTGGACAAAATTCAAGACATGAAATTCGATATAGCGGTCATTGGTGGTGGAATTGTTGGAGCGGCAACCTTTTACAAGTTGCAATTAAAGTATCCCAATAAGAAAATTGCCTTGTTTGAAAAAGAAGCCTTGGTAGCAGATCATCAAACGGGACACAATTCGGGTGTTATTCACTCTGGATTGTACTACAAGCCGGGGTCATTGAAAGCGAGAAATTGCATTCAAGGACGTCATGAACTTGTCGCTTTTGCAAAAGAGTATGGAATTGATCACGATGTCTGCGGAAAAGTAGTGGTGGCTACTGATGCCAGCGAACTTCCAAACATGGAACGAATTTTCAAAACGGGACTCGAAAATAAAATTGAAGGAATTGAAATGATCAATGCGGATCAAGTCCGTGATATCGAGCCTCACGTAAAATCCATTGGAGGTATCTGGGTGCCATGCACAGGAATCATTGATTTTCGCGGAGCAACGGCAAAAATGGTGGAATTGGCCTTGGCAAAGCAAGCAGACAGTCGCCTGTTTTTAGAAACGGAAGTACTTTCCATCGAAAAAGGAGAAGAAAGTTCGACCATTCAGACCAATAAAGGAGCCTACGAAGCAGAGTACTTAGTTTTCTGTGCAGGATTACAGGCAGATCGTTTGGCAAAGAAAGACGGAGTCAAATTGAAAGAAAAAGTAGTTGGGTTCCGTGGTGACTATTATGAATTGACACCAGAAGCAAAACACAAAGTTAAGAACCTCATTTATCCAGTTCCTAATCCAGATTTTCCTTTCTTGGGGGTACATTTTACACGTATGACCGATGGTGAGGTGGAATGTGGTCCAAATGCGGTGTTTACGTTTAAACGTGAAGGATACGGAAAAACAGATTTTTCGTTAAAAGATACCGTCGATGCATTAACTTACGGCGGGACATGGAAGTTGTTTTTCAATAACATGAGTTTTGGAATCAACGAATACCGTCGTGCCTTTTCGAAAAAACTATTCTTGAAAACCTTGCAACGAATGATTCCAGATTTAACGATGGATGACATTCATCCCGGACGTTCAGGTGTACGTGCTTTGTTGTTAGCAGAGGATGGTGACACGCGTGACGATTTTAGAATTGAATATCATGGAAAGTCGATTCACGTGTTGAATGCGCCATCTCCAGCAGCCACTGCATCTTTAGCGATTGGTCAATACATTGCTGATGAGGCCGAGAAGCAATTCAATTTGAATTAAGACAAGGGAATTATTGTCGTGTTAATTTTCCTTCTTTCCAATCTTGGATAAGTTTCGCCCATGAATATGGGTTTAACAAGTTATTTGCGGGTAATTGTCCGTTCGTGTACAATCGCGTGTTTCGCATGTTAAACGCATTCCCAGAAGCTAATGAACCGTCTGCCTCCAATCGTGCAGCAACAAAAGCCAAGGATTCCCCAGAAAGTTCTTTTTGAGCGCGACGCACATCATCCTCGTATGGAGTCATATTGACAAAGTAGTCTGCGAATTGGGATCGTGTCGGCCATGGATGAATGACAACTTCCGGAAGTACCAAAGTGTCACGAACCAACATGTGTATGATGCTGTAGCGGTTTTCTTTCAAGGTATCAGGCACGATAAACGGCGATGTTTGGAATCCGTCACGCGAAAAGAACACCGTGTCACCCGGTTGTGTGACCAAGGTAAAAAATCCATAAAAGTCGGAAACAACACCCTTCTTGAGTGAACGATTGTATGCTGTAGAATAGGGTAGAGGAATCGCTTCCTCTGTCACCACAACACCCGATAACTGAATCAATTGTGTGTTCTTTGGCGCGTCGTTTTGAGCAAAAACACCCAAGTTCAATGCGACAAATAAGAGTGAGATATAAATCTTCATAAGCGTTATTTCTATACAAGGTTAATTAAAAAGTGCCAATTGTTCACTTATTAGGAATTATTTAACAATTGACCAATGCTAAAACGAAAAACCTGCCAATTAATTACTAAATTTGCAAGAATTTATTACAAAAATAAGTTCACATGTCTCTCGATAATCTACAACAAATTTCAGAAGGATTAACCTACGATGACGTTCTGTTAGCACCTGCTTATTCAGAAGTCCTACCACGTGAAGTTTCTCTTAAAAGCAAATTCACACGCAACATTACCGTGAATACACCAATTGTTTCGGCGGCGATGGATACAGTGACGGAGTCCGAATTGGCGATTGCCATTGCACAACAAGGTGGAATTGGTGTGGTACACAAAAACATGACCATCGAACAACAAGCAATGCAAGTGCGTAAAGTGAAGCGTTCGGAGAGTGGGATGATCATTGATCCCATTACTTTGTTGGAAAATGCCTTGGTTCAAGATGCTTTACAATTGATGAAAGAATTCAGCATTGGTGGAATTCCAGTTGTGGATGAGCACAAAGTATTGAAAGGGATTTTGACAAACCGCGATTTGCGTTTTGAGAAAAACATGACGCGTCCAGTGCGTGAAATCATGACTTCTGAAAACATTATCACAACAGGAGATAGCACGGATTTGACAACGGCAGAAGTCATTCTGCAGCAAAATAGAATTGAAAAATTACCGGTAGTGGATGAGCAAAATCGTTTGGTTGGACTCATCACGTACCGAGATATCATTAAGGTCAAAGAACATCCATATTCTTGCAAAGACTCTTTGGGAAGATTGCGTGTGGCAGCGGCGGTTGGTGTGACACACGACACCATGGAGCGTGTTACCGCGTTGGTGGAAGCTGGAGTAGATGCGATTGTGATTGACACGGCGCATGGACACACCAAAGGAGTGGTGGATCAATTGAAAAGTGTGAAGGCGAAATTCCCAACCTTGGAAGTTGTTGTTGGAAACATTGCTACCGCAGAAGCAGCAAAATATTTAGTGGAAGCAGGAGCGGATGCAGTGAAAGTAGGAATTGGACCTGGTTCAATTTGTACGACACGTGTCATTGCTGGTGTGGGAGTCCCACAATTAACGGCTGTCAATGAAGTTGCAAAAGCGATTGCGGGAACAGGTGTTCCAGTCATTGCTGATGGTGGAATTCGATACACTGGAGACATTGTGAAAGCGATTGCTGCTGGGGCGGACATCGTTATGCTTGGATCCATGTTTGCGGGAGTGGAAGAATCTCCGGGTGAAACCATCATTTATGAAGGAAGAAAGTTTAAGTCGTACCGTGGAATGGGGTCCATTGAAGCCATGCAAAAAGGTTCAAAGGATCGTTATTTTCAGGATGCCGAAGACGATATTAAAAAATTAGTTCCAGAGGGAATTTCTGGACGTGTACCATACCGTGGAAAGTTAATCGAAGTGATGTTCCAAATCATCGGTGGACTGCGTGCTGGAATGGGATATTGTGGAGCTCCAACGATTTCAAAGTTACAAGGAGCACGGTTTGTTCGTATTACATCAGCAGGGGTTCGTGAATCGCATCCACATGATGTAACGATTACACGCGAAGCACCGAATTACAGTATCAAATAAAACAGCGAAATTTACGTTGCTACAGACAAAATAAAACAATACAAGAAAGAAAAGATGAAAAAATTTATCCTTTTATGCTTATTGATGACGGCGGTTCAGTCGTTTGCTCAGAAAGATCCAATTGTCATGGAAATCGATGGGAAACCAGTTACGAAAAGTGAATTTTTACAGATTTACTTGAAAAATAATCCAGATCCAAAATTTGATAAAGCCTCCCTCGATGAATACGTGGAGATGTTTACCAAATTCAAATTAAAAGTGGCGGAAGCGGAGAAATTAGGATATGACACCATTCCTAAATTGAAAAAAGAATTGGATGGCTACCGCAAACAATTGGCTTTGCCTTATTTGATTGATTCCGTGGAGAATCAAGCCATGGTTGCGCAAGCTTACGATCGAATCAAAAACGAAGTGCGCGCGTCGCACATTCTTGTTCGCGTGGATGCGAATGCGAGTCCAAAAGACACGTTGGCAGCATACAACCGTATTTTAGCCTTGAAATCTCGCATTGAGAAAGGGGAAGATTTTGCGGCAGTTGCTAAAATGAAAAATGGTTCGGATGATCCTTCAGCGGCTAACAATGGTGGTGATTTGGGATACTTTACGGCTTTTCAAATGGTTTATCCATTTGAGGAAAAAGCATATACGACACCAATCGGACAAATTTCTGAACCATTCAGAACGCGCTTTGGTTATCACATTGTGAAAGTTACGGACAAACGTCCATCTCGTGGAACAATCAGAGTAGCTCACTTGATGATTTCCACCGGAAAAGATGCAACTCCTGAAGCGAAAGCCAATGCTGAGAAAAAAGCAACTGAGATTTACGACAAATTGATGGCCGGTGAAAAATGGGAGTCCATGGTGAGCTTACATTCGGACGATGCCAATTCAGTGAAAAAAGCAGGGGAGTTACCCGCTTTTGGTTCTGGGACGACTCAACGTATGGTACCTGCTTTTGAAGATGCTGCTTTTGCCTTGAAAAATGTGGGTGATATCAGTAAACCAGTAAAAACAGATTTTGGCTACCACATCATCAAATTGTTAGAATGGAAAGAAGTTGCTTCGTTTGAGTCCATGAAAAAAGAATTGCAAACGAAAGTCAATAAAGATGAACGTTCAAAAAAGACGCAAGATGCATTTGTCGCAAAATTGAAAACCAATTACCAGTACAAATACAACGGGGATAAAAACTTAAAGTGGTTTAATGAGCATTTAGATTCAACGTACTTCATTGGTAAATGGTCGGCAGATGGAAAATTGAAGTCCAATAAACCAATGTTTGTCCTAAATGGTGTCACAGCGCCATTTACCCAACAAGAGTTTGCTGCATACTTGGAGAAAAACTACCGTGGAGTAAAACGCGATGAAGCGAAAATCGTCGTGGCGAAACAGTATAAAAATTGGGAGAAAACAGCGATCCTTCAATATGAAGAATCCATTCTTCCTTCAAAATATCCAGAATACCGCGCTTTGTTAAAAGAGTACCACGATGGAATTATTTTGTATGAAATCATGCAAGATCGTGTTTGGAATAAAGCGGTGAAAGATACAGCGGGATTGAAAGCTTATTTTAATGCCAATCAAGCGAAGTATACATGGCCAAAACGTTTGGACGCAACAGTGTACGAATGTTTGAATGCTGATATCGCGAAAAAAGTCAGTGGCATGTTGAAAAATGACACGATTAATTCCAAACATGTATTGGATGTCATTAACAAGGATTCAGAATTGAATTTAAAAGTGAAAATGAATAAGTTCGACATTGCTCAAACACCTTATTTAACGAATCGCAATTTGGTAAAAGGAGTGAATCCAGCATACGAATTTGAAGGAAAATACTATGTGATTAAAGTCGCAGCAGTGTTAGAGCCGGGATTGAAAGAATTCTCAGAAGCGAAAGGAATGGCTACTTCTGATTATCAAAATTACTTGGAAGCAACTTGGTTGGAGTTACTTCGTAAAGCACATACAGTGAAAGTAAATTCAGATGTTCTTTACCAAATCGGAAATTAAACCATGACGATTCGATCCCTTTTTGTCTGTCTCTTTCTATGCTCTTTGGCTTATGCACAGCCAAAAAAAGTGGTGAATAAAATCGTCGCTCAAGTTGGTGATAACATCATTTTACTTTCTGACATTGAATCTCAGTTATTGCAAGCAGAGCAAAGTGATGTGAAAGTCAACAAAGCCATGGAATGTGGCATTTTGGAGCAATTGATGATTGAGGAACTTTTAATCAATCAAGCCATGCTCGATAGTTTGGTGATTAAAGACGAGACGGTGGACTATGAGATGGAGAATCGTTTGCGCATTTTGGAGTCCAAAATGGGAGGTCGCGACAAGCTTGAAGCATATTATGGTAAGTCTGTGACACAAATCAAGGAAGAGTTTCGTGCCAAAATCAAACAACGATTATTGGCGCAAGAAATGCAATCCAAAATTGTGGCTGACGTTTCTGTAACACCGAAAGAAGTAGCTGAATATTACCATTCTTTGCCGAAAGATAGTATTCCGTACATCAACATGAAATTGAGTTTCCAACAGATTGTACAATATCCCGTCATTACCAAGGAGGATAAAAAACGCGCATACGATCAATTAGCGGAAATACGCAACCTGATTTTAACCAAAGGAAAAAACTTTGAAACCATGGCGCGCATTCACTCTCAGGATCCAGGAAGTGCCGCTCAAGGAGGGAAAATATCGGCTTCGAAGGGAATGATGGTACCACAGTTCGAAGAGGCTTTGTTTCGACTAAAAGTAAATGAGGTTTCTGAAATTGTGGAAACAGTTTATGGGTATCACATCATCAAATTAATTTCAAGAAAAGGAAATGATTACACCGTTTCTCATATCCTAATCATGCCGGAATTTAACGCTCAAAGTAGTACAATCGCTTCTTCTAAAATTGATAGTTGCTATGCCATGTTGAAGCAAAATCGCATCACATGGGACGAAGCGGTACTGCGATTCTCCAATGATGAATTGACAAAACAAAACCGTGGAATCATTACGAATCCAATTTCTGGAGATCAACTTTGGGACATGGAGGATTTGAATGAGGTGGATCAGCAAATCTATTTGTTGACGGATGCATTGAATAAAGGAGATATTACACAGCCGAGTATGTACATCGATTTGTATGAACGCAAACAAGGTGTACGAATCGTTCGCCTAGCAGAACGTTTCCCAGCGCATTTGGCGAATTTGGAAGATGATTACGCGCTGATTAAATTAGCGGCTGAAAACGACAAAAAACAAAAAACCATCGACAAATGGGTAAATAATAAGATTGGAAATGCGTACATCCGCATCGATGAATCGTATCAATCTTGCTCATTTAGAAATAATTGGAACACAACAAACGCTGAATAAAATGACGGATAAAGAGAGAATTGACCAGCTTGTAACGGATTATCACGCCTTAAAAAATGAGATTCACAAAGTCATCATTGGACAAGACGATGTGGTGGATCAGGTCTTGATTGCAATATTTTCTCGTGCACACTGTCTGTTAGTGGGGGTGCCGGGATTAGCAAAAACCCTGTTAGTGAATACCATTTCAGAAACACTTGGACTTTCATTTAACCGTGTTCAGTTTACACCGGATCTCATGCCTTCGGATATCGTTGGCTCGGAAATCTTGGATGAAAGCAAGCAATTTAAGTTCATTCCTGGACCATTGTTTTCAAACATCATTTTGGCAGATGAGATTAACCGTACACCGCCAAAAACACAGTCGGCATTGTTGGAAGCGATGCAAGAACGTCGTGTAACTGCTGCTGGTAAAACGTATGACTTACCTTCACCATTTTTTGTGTTAGCGACACAAAATCCCATCGAACAAGAAGGAACCTATCCATTGCCAGAGGCTCAATTGGACCGATTCATGTTCAATATTTGGGTGGATTATCCAAGTTACATTGAAGAGTTAGCCATTGTTAAAGCAACAACTTCCGACATCAAAGTAAGTTTGCAGAAATTGCTTAACGCACAACAAATTTTGGAATACCAAGAATTGGTTCGTCGCATTCCAGTTGCAGATAACGTGTTGGAATATGCGGTGAAATTGGTCGCTAAAACACGTGTAAATTCGCCAGACGCCCCTCAATTAACCAAAGATTACATCACATGGGGAGCAGGTCCTCGTGCGTCTCAATACTTAATTGTTGGAGCGAAATGTCATGCTGCTTTACGTGGTAAATACTCGCCGGACATCGAAGATGTGAAAGCAGTGGCAAAAGCCATTCTTCGTCACCGTTTGGTTCGAAACTATCGTGCAGAGGCAGAGGGTTATTCAATGGATCGCATCATTGAAGAACTACTTTAAATATCGTTCAACGAGACAATGGTTTTCTGTTGTCATTCTCGCAGCATTTACCGCTTTGATTGTTCCGCGAGAGTGGATTCATCATTGTACCCATAAAACTACCATTGACAGCGATCATACTCATTTCGATGATGGAGCATGTTACCTATGTGATTTTCAGCTAGGAACATGTCATTCGCCAAAAATAATTCGCTTTCACTTTCTTGCCATTTCGAATGACTGTGCGATTTGGAATTCGTGTGAAAAAGAATCGAATGAAAGTATCCAACATCAGGAATTACGAGGACCTCCATGTTTGATTTAAAAGAAATCAAATCAGCGTCTTAGTAATTTTTAAATCATGAAACACCTTTTTCTGGGATTCAGTTTGTTACTTGTGCTACAACTACACGCACAGTTCAAACTGGAAGGTCGGGTAATCGATCGAAAAAATCAGCAAGCTCTTCCCCTTGCACACATTCAGTTATTGGAAACAGGTCAAGGAACGACCACGGATTCAGCCGGTTACTTTATTCTTATCGGAGAAGTTCCTGTAAAAAGCACGCTATTCATTCAAGCGAATGGCTATGAATCCAAATACATTTCCACGATGGAGGACCTGTCAATTCATTTGGTGATTCCTTTGGAAAGCGATCACGTGACCGATGTAGATGAAGTGAGGGTGGATACAAAATCAATGGAAATATCCAATCGTCACATGTTTTCGGTGGACTACCAAAAAATCAACAATTTAAATCGGATTTCCAACGTGAATTTTGGAGAAGCCTTAGCAAAAATCCCAGGAGTTTATCAAAGCAGTACCGGAAATGGAATTTCCAAGCCAGTGATACGAGGGATGCAAGGAATGCGGGTTTTGACATTTATGAATGGACTTCGTGTGGAAGGACAACAGTGGGGTGGAGATCATGGAATGGGTGTTTCGTCTTTGGGGATAGGTTCAGTAGAGGTGGTAAAAGGTCCGGCTTCACTTTTATTTGGAGCCGATGCGCTGGGGGGTGTTCTTTATTTTGTGGATGAACCCTATGCGAATAATGGAAAACAATCCATTGAATTTCAACAGTCCTTTCATCTTGCAAGTATGGGAAGTGCAACGAGTTTTTTGTGGAAAAAATCCGGTTCAAAATACCGTGGATTGTTTGGGGTATCCTACGCATCTCATGCCGATTTTCAATTGCCAAATCATCAATTTGCATACAATACACGCTTTGAGGAATTGGTGTTAAAGGCAAGTGTTAGTTGGAATCATGCCAACAGTGTTCAACACTTGCGTCTCGTTTCTAATCAAGTTAAAACAGGAATTCCTGGTGAGTCGGAGGATAGTCTCCTTGTTGCAAATGGATTTCAATCAGAGCAACGCGGTCGATCTATGATTCTTCCCACTCAGTACTTTCAAAATCATTGCGCATCTTTTGAAAAAAAGTGGTTTTTCAAGCAACAAGAGCTGTCTTTTCTATTTGGACAAACATGGAATCAATTGAAGGAATTCGAAGAGTCATATGCCGAAAACGCCATGGATATGAATTTATGGAATTCAAGCGCTCAAGTGAAGTGGACAAAGAAATGGAAGGATGTGTATCAATTAACAGCGGGGTATCAAGGGATGTTTCAATTCAACCGAAATGGGTTAACTGCAATAGAGAAATTAATGCCAAACGCTCATACCTTTGATCAAGGTGTATTTTCGGTGTTAAAGGTACAAGTGAATGAGAAATGTCAGTTAACTACTGGACTGAGAATGGATGTGCGCATGTTGTCAACCATGGATAGTATGCAAGGTCAAGCACCGTTGTCGCGTCAATTTGCTCGTCCAAATGGATCGATCGGATGGAGAGTGCAGGAATCAAAAAAATTGAATTGGCAGGTACATGTTTCAAGCGGATATCGTGCGCCGCATTTAACTGAGTTGCTAGCGAATGGATTCCATCATGGTGCCTTGCGTTATGAAATTGGTTCACAAAAATTGACTTCGGAACGTGCCTTACAACTCGATTTTACGATGGACTATTCGTCCGAACACGTTGATTGGTCCATCAATCCATTTTATACATTTTTCTCAAATTTTATTTACTTGAATCCCTTGGATTCTTTGATAGGGGGAATGCCTGTTTTTCAATATGAACAAATGGATCATGTACAAATGTATGGTGTCGATGCACGCGTACATTTTCATATACATCGCATTGAGAAACTGCATGTGGAAAGTAACCTTTCTTATCTGCGTTTTGCCAATGCGTCGAGTCAATCGGTTTCCCTTGTTCCTCAACCACGTATTTCAACGACCATTCGTTATCAAGTAGATTTTGGCCAAAAATGGAAATTGTCATCGATTGAATGTATACATTCCGCAAATTTTCAGCAGATTCAAGTTGCCACATTTGAAAAACCTTCGAAATTTTATCAAGTATGTCATGCGTCCATACATGTGCAACATCAAGGGCCTCATTTCATGGATATTGAACTAAGCGCAAAGAATCTGTTTAATGCCAATTACATCGATCATTTGTCTAGGCTTAAAAACATCCAAATGCCTAGTCAAGGACGCAGTTTTATTCTCAGTTTCAAATGGAAAATAACCTCGGATTAAAGAGGAAATATTGATTTTCTCAATTATCGCAACTAGTTTTTAACAAATTCTCCTTTTGTTGAAAACTGCAAGTTGTTTCTTTTTTTAATTCGGGCGAAAGGGCGTAATTTTATTTAAAATTTGAGTGAATGTTCGATGACGACGAAGAAGAATTTGCAGACGGCAGTTTGATCGAAGATATCGAACGCTTTGAAGCGCATTTACAGGGAAATACCTTACAATTCATGGACAGTGATCGCATCGAGAACATCATCGATCATTATTTAGTTCAAGGTCAATATCAAAAAGCAAAAGCTGCATCCGAATTAGGCATGTATCAGTTTGCGTATAACTTGGTTTTTCAATTAAGAAAAGCTCAGTCACTTGGTGGATTGGGTGTTTTAAATGAAGCGTTGGACATTGTACAAGGACTTGAGAAAAAAATGGAGCCATCGGCAGAATTATTTTTGACGAAGGCATCGCTACATTCGCAATTGCGTGACCATAAAAATGCGATTAAATATTTCCGTTTATCCATTGAATATTCCGAACCTAACGAAACGGATTTCATCTACTTAGACATTGCCATAGAATATCAGCGTTTGCGCATGTATCGTGAAGCGGTAGAAGTGTTGAAAGAAGCGTTGCGTGTCAACAAATACAACGAGAGTGCGCTGTACGAACTTGGACGCTGCTATGATATGATGGGGGAGAGTAAGGAAGCGGTGAAGTCCTATACTGAATTTATTGATGAGCAACCATATTCCGCCACTGCTTGGTACAATTTGGGAAATGCTTACAGCAAATTAGAGGATTTCGAAAAAGCCGTTTGGGCATACGATTACGCGATTTTGATCAATGAAGATTTCGGTCCAGCTCACTTCAATTTAGGAAATTCATATTTGTCCTTGGAGAAATACCACAAGGCTATTGAGCACTTCGAACTTTGTCAAAAATGTGACGGAGATGACGCCATGGCGATGTGTTACATAGGTGAAGCCTATGAACAATTGAATGAATTTGATTTGTCCAAACACTACTACAAGAAAAGCATCGAAATGGAGCCAATGTTGCCTGAAGCATGGCTTGGACTAGGAATCGTGGAAGATTTGCAAGGAAACACACGAGAAGGAGTGGTGTTGATTCAAAAAGCCTTGGACTTCGATCCGGAGAATGCGGGAATATACCACGTTCTTGCAGGTGCCTATGAGAAATTAGAACTGCGCGAAGAAACGCGCTACCATTACGAGAAATCCTTGGAGTTAAATCCAGGGGATGAAGAGTGTTTGTCAGATTACATCGAGTTTTTGTCCACCGAGTCACCGTTGCAAGCCTACCAAGTTCTGCAATCGTTTATCGCAGGGGAACGTGAAAATGGCATCGCTCGCGTGTTAGAAGTAAACTTACAGTGGATGCTTGGACAACGAGCGGAAGCGATTCGGCTTTTTACCGATTGTTTGGAACAGGATTCCATCAAGGCAAAAACCATATTTGAAATAAATCCAAAATTATTGGATGATCATGATTTTTTAAATTTATCTGAATAAAATGAACTTTAACCTAACTTTTATACCAAAAAGAAGCGAAAAACCGAGAAACAAGGGTGTTACCATGATGATGGATAAGGGCTTGGGTTTACGCGAAACCGAGCATTTTATCGAAGCTTCTGGACATTTAACGGACATCGTTAAGTTTGGATTCGGAACTTCTTATGTGACAAAAAACTTGGAAGAGAAAATCGCGCTGTACAAATCAGCGGGCATTCGTCCGTATTTTGGCGGGACTCTTTTCGAGGCGTTCTACGCACGTGGAAAATTCAACGAGTATAAGAAAGTGATTGATAAATTTAAGTTGGACTTAGTAGAAGTTTCCGATGGATCAATCATCATTCCTCACGATGAAAAATGTCAATTGATTCATGAATTGTCAAAGGACATGACCGTCATGTCAGAAGTTGGATCGAAAGATTCAGGAATTCTAATCTCTCCAGCGAAATGGGTGAGAAACATGAAGGGTGAATTGGATGCGGGAAGTTGGAAAGTGATCGCTGAAGGTCGCGAAGCTGGAAATGTTGGTGTTTTTCGTCCAAATGGAACGGCTCACACCATGTTAATCAACCGCATTATTGCGAGCGTTAAGCCAGAGGATATCCTTTGGGAGGCACCTCAAAAAAACCAACAAGTGTGGTTCATTAAATTGTTTGGTGCTGAAGTGAATCTTGGAAACATCGCACCAAATGACATGATTCCGTTGGAATGTTTGCGCTTAGGATTGCGTGGAGATACGTTCTTCGACTTCCTTCCTAAATCCTACGCAGATCGTTTAAAACAAGTGAACGACGAGGAGGATGAAATCGACGAAGACGATAATTAAGCCTTATCCACAGCTCCAATTAACGCATGAATGCGCCGGTCATGCCGGACCCATTTACGCGGTTGATGGAGATGATTTCTTTATTTATACAGCGGCGGCGGATAAATTCGTGACCAGGTGGAATCGGGAAACTGGACAACAAGATCCCTTTGCCATCCGTTGCGAATCAAGTCCATTCGCGATTAAATTAGTCCGCCAAAAGAACATTCTTGCCATTGGTTTGTCGAATGGACACCTGCATTTCATTGACCTTCAAAAACGCCAGGAAATTCACTTATATGTCCAACATCAAGTGGGTATTTTTGCCATGTTTGAACAAGAGGACAAACAACAGTTGTTTGTCGGAGATGCAGATGGATTCTTGTCCGTGTGGGACACGCAATCATTAAAATTAAAGATCATCCTCCCGCTCTGTTCAAGTAAAATTCGCGCGATTACAGCATTGGACCAGGGAAGAATCGCTATTGGAACCAATGAGGGTGAAATCATCATCATCGAAACTGAATTCATGAATGAAATCCACCGTTTTTATGCCCATGAACTGGGTGTTTCTTCGGTGTGTTTTGAGGCGAAGACCAGACAACTTATCAGTGGAGGAAAAGATGGCATGTTACGCTGGTGGCAGGTAGAAGATTTTCAGATCCTTCGTGCATTGCCTGCACACAAAGGTGCCATTTATGGCATCATGAACCTAAATGAGGAATATATGGTAAGCGTCAGTCGAGACAAGTCCATCAAAGTTTGGGACAAATCTACGCAACACGTTGTGCAAAAAGTAGAAGCGAAAAACCGTGGACACCGACATTCGGTAAATGGACTATGGACGGATCAAAACGGAACGGTTGCTACCGTAGGAGACGATCAATTACTCCGTGTTTTTCATTGGATGTCCAAAGTTTAAAAGGAATGATGTAATTTTAGTCAAATTCTCCGCATGAAAAAAGGTCTCTTCTTGTTGTTTTTGTTGTGCGCAGTTCAAGTTAAGGCGCAGTTTCAATTCAATTTCAACGATTCTATTTTGGTGTTTAAAAATGGAAATCCCTTAGATTTGGCGTGGGCGGGTGGACACAATAATGCACAGTTGAGTGAAATTGATTATGATTTCGATGGCGACAAAGATTTGTTCGTTTTTGACCGAAGTCATGACCAGGTTCGTTTATATCGTCACGAGTTCTTAACTGGACAACATTTCTACGTGGCAGACCCAGCGGCATATTTCAAGTTTCCGGCAGGATTGCGTTACCGTGCATCCTGTGCCGATTATAATGGGGACGGTCAAAACGATTTGTTTTGTTACACCATCGGTGGATTGCGTGTCTATAAAAACACAGGGAATGCTAGTGTAGGATTGCAATGGGAGCAGTACAATAATTACATCACCTCGAATTACAATGGTTCTCATTTGAATTTATACATCAGTTCAGCGGATATTCCAGCAATTGTGGATGTAGAGGGTGATGGCGATTTGGATGTGTTAACCTATCACATTAGCGGAGAATATTTACAATACCATCAAAACCAAAGTCAGGAATTGTACGGACACTCTGATTCCTTGATTTTTGAGTTGAAAAATTCGTGTTGGGGTGGATACCGCGAGGATGTCACAACGAATGGAGTCTTTTTGTTCGATACATCTGGTCCATGCAATGGATCGAATGTGCCAAATCCAGAAAGTCCAAGGGAGAACGCGCCAAAAGCTCATGCTGGATCGACAGTTTTAGCCTTGGATTACGACAATTCTGGGGTCTTGGATTTGATTTTAGGAGATGTTTCTTATACGAATTTAATGTTGCTCATAAATGGTGGGTCTGCACCGAATACGAATTCGGATATGATATCGATGAACACCAATTTCCCAGATAATACGACGCCGGTGAATATGCAACTTTTTCCTGCGGGATACTATGTGGATGTCGATTTCGATGGCAAAAAAGACTTGATGGTCACACCGAATGCGAATAACGTTTCTGAAAATGAAACGAGCATCTTGTTCTATAAAAATTCAGGAGCCAACAATCAACCCAATTTCATCTATCAAACGAAAGCCTTTTTGCAAAATGAGATGATTGAACACGGAACAGCAGCGAGTCCACAGTTGGTAGATCTAAACGGAGATGGCTTGCAGGATTTAATCGTTTCCAATTTCTACGCCTATAAGGCCACCGCATTGAAGGAAAGTCGCGTGGCATATTACCAAAATACAGGAACGGCTGCTCAACCTAAATTCACCCTGGTGGATGTCAACTTTTTGAACTTCGCTCAATCCAATTTGGGTTTGCGCCTATTTCCTGCTTTTGGTGACTTAAACGCCGATGGAAAACAGGACATGGTGGTAGGTCTAGAAAATGGAAACATATCCTATTATCAAAATACAACGAGTGGATCTTCTCCAACATTTGCGGCTCCGGTTTTGAATATGAGCGATCAAAGTGGAACAACCATCAATGTTGGACAATATGCTTCTCCGCAATTATTCGATTTAAATAAGGATGGGAAATTAGATTTATTGCTGGGAATGAAAACGGGTGAATTAGCCTATTATGAAAATGTCGGTTCAACCACGGTTCCGTCGTTTGCGTTGGTCAACCCGAAATTAGGCATGGAGGATACGGATTCCTTGACGCCGGATGGATATTCGGTTCCACATTTCTTTCGTTTTCAAGATACGACCTATTTATTGCTTGGTGCACACGATGGTTCCATTCGGTTTTGTGATTCCATCGATGGGAACTTGGGAGTGGGGGCATACTTTCATGAACGAACAACTGATTTCCTTGGACTTAAAGCCATCATTGGGGCTTACAGCGCATGTTATGTCAACGATGTGGATCAAGATGGACATTTAGATTTATTCATTGGACAAGATTTAGGAGGCGTTTTTCACTTAGAAGATGAACCGGGAAGTACGTTATCTGCTGCTGACATTGCTCCGATGGAATTTCACGTGTATCCGAATCCAAGTACACATGAATTGTTCATTGTTTCTGAACAGCCCTTAGGATTAACCGATGTGTTTTCGATGGATGGACGTTGGATATGTACCTGGGACGTTCAATCTAGTCAACAGGAAGTTTCCGTGTCACATTTACAGGCAGGAATGTACGTGATTCAGTCGCGAACGAGCGGATGCAGCCGAAAGTTTATCAAACAGTAATTATTTCACCGAAATCGCAAAAAACGGCTCACCGTTTAATTCCCCGCGTAATTGATCGCCAATTTGAATGGGACCAACGCCGGCAGGTGTCCCCGTGTAAATTAAATCACCCGTTTTTAGCGTCATAAACTGTGAAACATAGGAGATGATTTCATCAATGCTAAAAATGAAATCGCGTGGATGTCCGGTTTGTTTCAGTACATCGTTTTGGTAGAATGTAAATTCAGCGGTGGATAAATCCACATCGTTTTTGTTGATCCATTTGTTGGATAAAACCGCACTCGAATCGAATCCTTTTGCTTTTTCCCATGGAAGTCCATTCGCTTTGCAGTGCTCTTGAATGTCACGTGCCGTAAAATCGATTCCTAAAGAAAATTCAGAATAGTATTTGTGCGCAAATGCTTGCTCGATGTGTTTTCCAACGCGGTCAATTTTCACGACAAGTTCGCATTCAAAATGCAAGTCCTTCGTGAAATTTGGATAATAAAAATCACCTTCGCGCAAAATCGCTGTATCGGGTTTCAAGAAGTAGAGCGGTTCCGTTGGAACAGCTGATTTCATTTCCTTGGCGTGATCCGCATAGTTTCTACCGATACAAATGATTTTCATGGTTTGTTGAATTTTTGTTTTAATAAATCCAATTTATCCTCTAACGGAATCGCTTCTTTTTCTGCTTTCATGCGTTCCATTTCCTTGCGTAGGATTTGTTTCGTGTACAAGGGAAAATCCGCTTCGAGCATCCATCCATAATAGCCAGGTTCTTCTTTCATCACCTGAGCAACGGATTTATTTTTATGTTTCCCGAAATTGTAAATCAATTCTTTCTTGGCATTGTAAGCCAATCTCCCCGCAAAATCCGCTAATTGAAAATCTCCCGCTTTGGAGAAATCTGCAAGGGAGTCGATGTCCTTCGCTAAGCTTGGGTATTTTTCCAATTGTGCGATCAATACTTCGTAAGTCGCTAAAGTATCGTAAATGGCATTGTGCGCATTTTCAATGGTCTTTCCACAATAGAATTGGTAAGCGGCAGCAAGGGTACGTTGTTCCATCTTGTGGAAGATGTTTTGCACATCCACGAAGCGACGGTTCGATAAATCGAAGTCGTTTCCAGTCCGCAAGAGTTCTTCCGAAAGAACCGGAATGTCAAATTTGTTGGAATTGTATCCCGCTAAATCCGCATCACCGATAAAGTCTAATATTTCTGGTGCTAATTGAGCGAACGTTGGTTCGTTTTTCACCATTTCATTGCTCACACCATGAATGGCCGTACTTTCATCCGCAATCACCATTTCTGGATTGACCAAACGACTGAACTCTTCGGTTGTTCCATCCGGAAAAACCTTTAGAATAGCAATTTGTACAATACGGTCCTTGGTGATTTGAAGTCCTGTAGTTTCCAAGTCAAAAACACACAGTGGACGCGTTAATTGCAAACTCATTCCGACTTAAAATGGCATGTTTGGATCGAAGCTCTCTAAGTAATCAGCCACACGACGAACAAATTGTCCACCCAATGCGCCATCCACTACGCGGTGATCATACGAGTGAGACAAGAACATTTTATGACGGATACCGATGAAATCTCCTTCTGGCGTTTCAATCACCGCAGGAACTTTGCGAATTGCGCCAAGTGCTAAAATGGCAACTTGTGGTTGATTGATGATCGGAGTTCCCATCACGTTTCCAAAAGAACCTACGTTTGTTACCGTATATGTTCCACCTTGGATATCCTCTGGTTTCAATTTGTTGTTACGAGCACTATCAGCCAATCCGTTGACTGCTTTCGTTAGTCCAACGAGGTTTAACTGATCCGCATTTTTGATCACTGGAACGATTAAGTTACCAGATGGCAAAGCTGTTGCCATTCCGATGTTGATGTCCTTGCGTTTGATAATGGTTGTTCCTGAAACAGACACATTGATCATTGGGAAATCTTTAATCGCTTTCACAATCGCCTCAATTAAAATCGGCGTGTAGGTGATATTTTGTCCTTCGCGTTGTTTGAAGGTGTTTTTTACTTTTTCTCTCCATTTCACGATGTTGGTCACATCAGCCTCTACATACGAAGTAACGTGTGGAGAAACGTGAACAGACATCACCATGTGATCTGCAATCAATTTACGCATGCGATCCATTTCCATGATTTCATCTCCTGGATTCGGCAATACGATTGGTTCTTTGATGTTCATGAAGGAAGCACCTGAAGGTGTTGCAGTAACTGCTGGTGTCGCCGCTGGACTAGCTGCCGCTGCTGTTGCACTTGGTGCTGCTGTCACAGGAGCCGTTCCACGGTTTTCCAAATAAGCAATCATGTCTTTTTTCGTCACACGTCCATCTTGACCTGTTCCAGAAATGGCATCCAATTCATTGGCGCTGATTCCTTCTTTTTCAGCAATGTTGCGTACTAATGGAGAGTAGAATTTACCGTTTGCTCCCGATTTAGGAATAGCTGTTTGATCCGCTGAGTTGGCAACTGGTGCTGCTGCTACTGGAGCTGCTGCGACAGGCGCTGCTGTTTCAATGCTGGCACTTGGAGCTGCTGCGCTTGCAGAACCATCCGTAGATAAAATCGCAATCACATCGCCCACTTGAGCCACTTGATCTTTCTCGAAAAGGATTTTAACCAATGTCCCTGCTCCTTCAGAAGGAAGTTCATTGTCTACTTTGTCGGTTGCAACCTCTACTAAAGGTTCGTCCATTGCAACGGAATCGCCTACATTTTTTAACCAATTGGTAATGGTAGCTTCTGTCACACTTTCTCCCATTTTGGGAAGACGGATTTCTATTTCTGCCATAGTATACGTGTAAATTGATGTCTTTTACTTGGACGCGAAGTTAGTGAAAAATTGTGCAATTCGTGCATTTTAGTTGCGGTCGAGTGCTCGGAAATTTCGAAGAATACTGCGGATATCAAACAGCGGCGTGTAATCACGTGAATAAATGAGGAAGAATCGTTCGCGGTCTTCTTTGCTCGTTAAGTGCAAGTGGTCAAAGGGTCCAATGATGCTTTGTTTTTGACTTGATTTGCTAAGTGCTTCTGAATCAGTGTATCCAACAAAAGTCTTGCGTCCAATGAAAACGGATCCGCAATTTTGAAGGAAACGATTTTTTCGGGGAAAGAACCAAATCAACAGTGGACTTCCGACGATGAAAAGAAAGGCGAAGCTGACATCGATGAGTCGTTTGACGCGTTTGTTTTCGGGATGACTAAGCGAATTAAAATTCAACACATACAGTTCTCCAGCTCGATCGATGGAGTTACTTCCAATCAAAAAGCTCGTATCGGGCTGGGCAATTTTGAATTCCAAATCCTGACCAGATGTTTGGGTCATCCAATGAATGATTTCCGACGAACTTAAGGTCTTTGCAGAGAAAATCACTTCGTTGATGCGGTGAATGGAGACAATTTCGTTCAATTGATCCATGATTCCAATGCTGCCATCAAATTTCTCGGTGTTCGAAATGCCAAAGATCGAATCGATTTGTGGATAGGTGTTCTCCAATAATTGTTTGATGCGCAAGTATTCCGACTCGTCTCCAATAATCGCAAAGCGTTTTTTAGGCAATTTCGATAGTCCGAAGTGTCCTTTAAACACCAACTCAAACATGAATCGAACGACAAAATAACTCGCGATGAATAAAAGAGAACCAAGGAGGATATACAAACGCGAAAACTGCCATTCTTTTGGGAAAAGAGCGTAAATCGTGAGGATGAATATTGTTCCGAAAAAGACGGACTTGAAAATGAGTCGGTGGCGACTTCCTTTGTCGTAAATACCAAAAACCAATGCGGATAGCATCCAAATCATAGCATACCCCGGAATCAGCCAATGCCAGGCGATTTCAGGGAATTGAATGTCTTTCACCTTCCAGCGTTCCGCCAATAAATAAAGTCCACTTAGACTAACGGCTAAATCTACTGCTGGAAACGAAATGCGTTCAATGAATCGACGAACAATCGATAAGGATGCCCGCATGTAAATGGCGAAATGAATGGCGAAAGAGAATAATTTGGCGTTGTTTTGAGAAAAGTGTTTTTTCGCAAAAATAACCATCGCTTTATAGAAAATGAACACATAATTGACGGAGCTTTTTTTCGTGCTCTCACCTTTGTAGTGTATGATTTTTGTTTCAGGATAATAATAATTCTTATAGCCTCCTTGTTGGATTCGGTAGGACAAATCGATGTCCTCTCCGTACATAAAAAACGTTTCGTCTAATAAACCAACTTCATCCAAGGTTTCTTTGCGCATGAGCATGAAAGCGCCACTCAGGACATCCACTTCATTCGTTTCAAATTCGCTTAAATAACCAAGGTGATAGCGTCCAAATCGCTTCGATTTTGGAAAGATTTTGGACAGACCGAAAATTTTATAGAAAGCGACCATAGGTGTTGGAAGTCCACGCTTGGATTCCGGTAGAAAACGTCCTTTTCCATCGACCATACGGACTCCGAGTCCACCGCCTTGCGGATGCTCGTCCATAAACGAAACGACTTTGTCAAAGGTGTCTTCTTCTACAACTGTATCTGGATTCAACAGCAAAACATACCGCGCATCCGATAATTCGATGGCCTGATTGTTTGCTCGTGAAAAGCCAACGTTTTCTTTGTTAGCGATGCAATGCACAGCGTGAAATTTCGTTTGAACCATGTCCACGGAACCATCCACGCTATTGTTGTCCACAACGAATACTTGAACCTGCAAGTTTTTACTCGCCGCTAAAACAGCGTTCAAACATTGTTCTAGGAAATATGCGACATTGTAATTGACAATGACAACGCTTAAATCATATGTGGGACGCACATTAGCCATTCGCAAGTGCAATGCAAGATATTTCAATGTTTACATCCAAAGGTAAGCGAGCGACCTCCACGGTTTCACGTGCCGGTGGAACACCTTGGAAATAAGAAGCGTAAATGCCATTTACTGCTTGAAAATCGGACAAATCTTTGAGGAAAATACTCGTTTTTACAACATTGTCAAGTGTTAATCCAGCTTCTGAAAGCAAGGCGTCAATGTTTTTCATCACGCGATGCGTCGCTTCTTCAATGCTATTCATTTCCAATTGACCCGTTGTCGGATTCAACGGAATCTGTCCGCTGACAAACAACATTCCTCCTGCCAAAATCGCTTGACTGTAAGGTCCTACTGGAGCGGGAACATTCGGTATTTGCAAGGCTTTTTTCATGGAATTTTCGATTTCAATTGGATTAAGCGATTTTTTCTACTTTTGCAAAGTAACAAAAATCAATGAACGTGAAGGTAGTACTGGTGGATTTTTATGATTCTTTTACCTTCAATTTGGTGCATTACTTGGAGCAATTAGACGCAGAAGTAACGGTCATTCGCCACGATTATTTGAACCTTTCCGAAATTCATGCTTTTGATGCGATGTTATTGTCGCCAGGACCGGGATTGCCAAAGGAGAAAGTAAATCTTCATGCATTATTAATGGAATTCGTTGGTGTAAAACCGATCTTGGGTGTTTGTTTAGGTATGCAAGCGCTGGCAGAATTCCTAGGAGGAACATTGGTTAATCAAGCGATGGTGAAACACGGCGTACAAGAAACGTTGCACGTAAGTGATCACAAGGTCTTGTTTGCTGGACTCCCTTCGAAATTTCAGGTGGGACTTTACCATAGCTGGAAAGTAGATGGTTTGGCGCATTTGCAAACCTCGGCAACAACATCCGGAGTGTGCATGTCCATTGAGGTCCCATCCAAAAAACTATTCGCCGTGCAATTTCATCCTGAGTCTATTTTGACTGAACACGGACTAGCCATCATGTCGAACTTTCTAACCTATGTCCAACGATGAAACGATTGATTTTACTGAGTTTTTGTATGTTCTGTTTGCATGTAATTGGCAACGCGCAAAGTTGTTTGGGGCTGTGGATTACCATTGATGATGAAACAGGATTAAAAAAGTCTGTAGTGGAACTGTATAAAGTGGATGGGAAAATGTACGGTAAAATTGTCTACATCTATAAACACGGTAAGGATGGACCTCATTCTTTGTGCGACCAATGCGAAGGAAGCCTGAAAAACAAACCGGTGATGGGCATGCAAATTCTCAAAAACATGAGTTGGGATGGTTCTGAGTGGGCGGGAGGCACCATCTTGGATCCCAAAAATGGTAAAACGTACGATGCCAAGATTTGGATCAATGCAGAGAACTTCAATAAATTAAACGTTCGAGGATACATTGGCCCCTTCTTTCGAACACAAACGTGGATTAAAACCGAAAAAATTCCATCGAACTAAAACTTTTTTAAAACTCTTTTGTTTAATCTTTTGAACTAAAAAAGCATCAAACGTTAAACAAAATGAAGTCATTACTCAGCATCTTATTTACTTTTATTCTCATTGGTGGATTACAAGCACAGAACGGATTGGTTCGTGGACGTGTTTTCAATGCACAAACCAACGCATCGATTGAAGGTGCAAAAGTACAAGTCATCGAACAAGCGAAAGGAACCTTATCAAAAGCTGATGGTAGTTTCGAACTCACAGGATTGAAACCGGGAGTGTATACATTTAAGGCAGTTGCTATTGGATTTAAAGAACTTGTTTTCAATGAAATTACCATCACGAATGCACGTGCGGTTGACCTTGACTTTGCGATGGAAGAAACCGTAAAAGATCAAAAAGAAGTCGTGGTGAAATCGTCGCCATTCGTGAAAAAGGCAGAGTCTCCCAATTCACTTAAAACCTTGAATGCAACAGAGATTGAGCGTTTACCTGGAGCGAATCGCGATGTGAGTCGTGTGATTGCGGCATTGCCAGGAGTCGCTTCCCGGGCAACCTTTCGAAACGACATCATCATTCGTGGTGGTTCTCCGGGAGAAAATAAATTTTACCTAGACGGAATCGAAGTGCCAAACATCAATCACTTTGCTACGCAAGGAAGTAGTGGTGGACCAGTTGGCTTGTTGAATGTAAACTTCATTCGTGAGGTGGACTTTTACTCCGGTTCGTTTCCAGCGAATCGCGCGAACGGACTGAGTTCCGTACTGGCGTTTAAACAAAAAGATGGAAATAAGGACGGACTCATTACCAATTTCTCCCTTGGATCGAGTGACGCCGGATTAACCTTCGATGGTCCTTTGGGAAAGAAAGCGGATTTTATTTTCTCCGCACGAAAGTCCTACTTGCAATTTTTATTCATGGCCCTGAAATTGCCGATTTTACCTTCTTACAACGATAGTCAGTTTAAAATAAACTACAAAGTCAATGCAAAAAACAAATTGACCATTATTGGATTAGGAGCTTTGGATAATTTCAGCTTGAATACAGGTGTGAATGCATCGATTACCGACACAGCGGCAAGGGAATACAACAATTTCATCATCAATAATTTACCGATTCAAAAACAATGGAACTACACGATGGGGGTAAACTGGGTGCATTATTCCAAGCATTCGTATCAGAACATTGTGGCGAGTCGAAACATGTTAAACAATTCGGCTTATCGGTACAAGGACCTCATTGAAACGCCGGCAAATCTGTTGCAAGATTACCGTTCGTTTGAAGCGGAGAATAAATTCCGATTTGAACACACGTATTCCAAAAATGGGTGGAAAGTAAATGCTGGTTTTGGGTATGAATATGCGCGCTATTTCTCATCGACCTATAACAAAATCACCATTCAAGGTTCGCCGGTCACCATTGATTTTAAATCGAATTTGTTCTTGAGTAAAATGGCCGCTTTCGGACAAGTAAGCAAGGCCTTTTTCAAGGATAAATTAAATACATCCATCGGATTGCGCACAGACTTCTCCAACTATTCAAAAAGCATGATGAATCCTTTGGATCAGTTGTCCCCAAGTTTGTCACTTTCCTACCGCATCAACGACCAATGGGCGTTAAACGGAAACATAGCACGATATCATCAGTTGCCATCTTATACGATTCTCGGATACCGCGATGGACAAGGGACTTTAGTCAATCAGCAAAACGATGTGAAGTATATTCAGGCAGATCATTTTGTCTTGGGGAGTGAGTTTTTGACGAAATTGAATTCCCGCTTTACCTTGGAAGGATTCTACAAGAAATACAACAATTATCCATTCTCCTTAAAAGATTCACTTTGCTTGGCGAATGTCGGATCTGATTTCGGTGTGATTGGTAACGAAGCGGTGAAGTCCATCTCACAGGGAAGAACCTATGGAATGGAGTTCTTGTTTCAACAGAAATTGTACAAAGGATTCTACGCGGTCTTGGCGTATACGTATGTGCATTCGGAGTTCCAAGATAAAAACGGGAAGTATGTCCCAACAGCGTGGGATAGCAAGCACATCGTTTCTTTGACGGGAGGAAAACGCTTCAAAAACGGATGGGAAATTGGGATGCGCTGGTTGTATTCAGGAGGATCGCCGTACACGCCGTACGACGTTGCAACTTCGAGTATGATTCAAAACTGGAACATCAATGGACAAGGAATTTTAGATTATTCCAAACTGAACACCTTGCGTGAATCGAGTTTTCATCAGTTAAACATGCGCGTGGACAAGAAATTCTATTTGGAGAAATTCACCATGAACTTCTACTTGGACATTCAAAATGTATATGGGTATAAAGCGAAATTAGCGCCGATTTTATTGGTCGAAACGGATGCGAGTGGCGCACCAATCGCTGATCCTGCGAATCCAGGGCATTACAAAACCAAATTCATTGCGAACTCCAATGGAATTGTTCAGCCAACACTTGGAATCATCATTGAGTTTGCCAACAAGAAAAAAAGCACCGTTTCCAAGTAGTTCGAATGGTGGTATCACGAAAAAATCCCTACCTTTGCACTCAAATTTGAAAAATACAATGGCAACGAATCGAACATTTACAATGCTTAAGCCTGATGCAATTGAAAACGGGCACATGGGGAAAATCATCGACATGATTATCTCTGCAGGATTCCAAATTAAAGCGATGAAATACACGCGTTTATCTGAGGATCAAGCGAAAAAATTCTACGAAGTACACGCTGAGCGTCCATTCTATGGCGAATTGGTTGAATACATGACTTCTGGACCAATCGTAGCGGCAATCTTGGAAAAAGACAACGCAGTAGCTGATTTCCGTGCGTTAATCGGTGCAACAGATCCAGCTGAAGCAGCTGACGGTACCATCCGTAAAGCATATGCTGAAAGCAAAGGAAGAAATGCAGTTCACGGTTCTGATTCCGATGAGAATGCAGAAATCGAAGGATTATTCCATTTTACAGCAGCAGAGATTTTCTAATTTCTGAACACGCATATTTTTGAAAAGACCGCATTGCGGTCTTTTTTCATTTTCCATAGCATACCATGAAGAATCAAGAAGCCATCGAAAAAAGAAGAACCTTTGGGATTATCTCACATCCCGATGCAGGTAAAACGACGCTGACAGAAAAGTTGTTGCTTTTTGGTGGGGCCATCCAAACCGCTGGTGCCGTTAAAAACAATAAAATCAAGAAGAGCGCGACTTCGGATTTCATGGAAATTGAAAAACAACGTGGAATCTCCGTGGCAACATCCGTGATGGCGTTTGAATACAATGGAAAACAAATCAATATCCTCGATACACCAGGTCACAAGGACTTTGCAGAGGACACTTTTCGTACATTAACCGCTGTCGATAGTGTCATTCTCGTGATTGACTGTGCAAACGGTGTGGAGGAACAAACCAGTAAATTGATGGAAGTGTGTCGCATGCGCAAAACGCCTGTGATCATCTTCATCAACAAAATGGACCGCGATGGTAAAGAGTCCTTCGAATTGCTCGACGAATTAGAGCAAAGTTTGGACATCAAAGTGCGTCCTTTGACTTGGCCAATTGGCATGGGAGATCGCTTTCAAGGGGTCTATAACATTTACCAAAAAGGCTTGAATTTATTCTCCGCAAACAAAACGAAAATCTCCGATGACGTCGTGTCCATTACGGATATCAACGATGCCGCTTTGGATGAAATTGTAGGAGAAAAACCAGCTGCTGAATTACGTGAAGAGTTAGAAATGATTGAAGGTGTTTACGATGCTTTCAGTCGTGAAGCGTATTTGGCTGGAGATGTAGCTCCGGTGTTCTTTGGATCAGCAGTCAACAACTTCGGTGTCAAAGAATTGTTGGATACCTTCTGTGAAGTTTCTCCTTCCCCACGTGGACGCGAAACGGACAAACGCATGGTAGAGCCGGGCGACGATCGTTTTTCGGGATTTGTATTCAAAATCCACGCGAACTTGGACCCAAAACACCGCGATCGCATCGCCTTCTTACGTGTCGTGTCTGGAAAGTTTGAGCGCAATACTTTTTATCAGCATGTGCGTTTGGACAAAAAATTGAAATTCCCGAATCCAACCTCGTTCATGGCGCAAGATAAAAGTGTCATCGATGAGGCTTTTCCTGGAGATGTTGTTGGTTTGTACGATACAGGGAACTTCAAAATTGGGGACACCTTGACCGATGGAGAAGTGATGATGTACAAAGGAATTCCAAGTTTCTCTCCTGAAATTTTCCAAGAATTAGAGAATCTAGATCCATTGAAGTCTAAGCAGTTAGAAAAAGGAATTCGACAGTTAATCGATGAAGGGGTGGCCCAATTATTTGTGCAACAACCTGGAAACCGTAAAATCGTTGGGACGGTTGGACAACTTCAATTTGAAGTCATTAATTACCGTTTGATTCACGAATATGGCGCGAATTGTCGATTTGTTCCGAGAAATTACTTCAAAGCTTGTTGGATTACCACGGACAATCAAGAGCAATTGCAAAGTTTCATGCGTGCGAAGTCCAATTATTTGGCAACGGATAAAGATGAAAACATTGTTTTCCTAGCTGAAACACCGTTCTTATTGCAAATGGCAGAACAAGATTATCCAGATTTAGTTTTCCATAAAACATCTGAATTCAAATTGGAAATTTAAGCTTCATTTATGGAATTTAGGAGGTATTGAATCCTTTTCATACTTTTATCCTAAATCTCGTTTATGAAACAGTTTCTATTCCTTCTTATTTTTCTTCCATTCCTCAGTTTTTCCCAAAAAGCGAAGACCCTCGATAGTTTGATTTCTCTTGGTGTAAAATGTTACGATCAACAGAAATATGAATTGGCCATCGCACAATACCAAAAAGCGTTAAAAATAGAACCGAATTCTGCCTTGGCGAATTACGAATTAGCGTTGACGTATACGGCAGTGAAGGAATTTGAAAAAGCGATAAAGTCAAGTGAGGCAGTGATCGACTTGAATAAAGAAAATGTCCTGGCAGCTTACCTCATCAAAGGATCTTGCTTAGATGAACTGGGAAAAACCGAAGAGTCCATCAAGCTGTTTGAGAAAGGAATTAAGAAGTTCGGTTACGACCATTTATTATGTTACAACCTCGGAATGGATTATTACCGCATGGGTGAGCTAGCCAAAGCGCAGGAAACCGTGGAGCATGGAATCGAAACGAAAAAATCACATGCAAGTAGCCACATGCTTTTGGGGTATATCTTAGCCGATGAAGGAATGAAGGTCAGAAGCATTTTAGCATTGCATTATTTTCTTTTATTGGAACCTTCGACCAAACGATCCGAAAAAGCCTATGCTTTGTTGATGAAGCAAATGGGGGGAAATGTAAAACGTGAAGAAGGTGCCGAAAATAAAATCAACATTTATGTTGATCCAAATGCGGATCCTGAATTTTCTTCTGCTGAATTGATGCTTTCCCTCTTGTCGGTGAATGGAACATTGGATGAAAACAAGGATAAAACGCCAGAAGAATTATTCATCATAAACACGACATCCATGTTCAAGATGCTCGGTGAATTGAAAAATAAGAAAGACAAAGGCTTGTATTGGGAGTTTTACATTCCCTTATTCGACGATTTGGCGCGTTCCAACGTGATCGATGCCTATTGCTATTACATTTCACAGCAGTCCAATGCCGTTTCCAGTAAATGGTTGGAAGAGAATCAAACGCATTTTCAAGAACTTGTTGAGTGGTTCAAAAAGAAGGGCTAAATCTTATCCTCGTTCAGGCTAATTTTCTGTAAAACCATGTATTTTTGTGTTCCAAACGGAAGCACATGGAAAGAAGAAATTTTATCACGCGATTGGGACTAGGCATTTCCTCATTGGTAGCCTTGCCCTTTGCTTCATGGTCCAAAGAAAAAGAAGACATGAAAGAAACAGCCAATATCATAACCCGTATTCGTCCACTTGGATTCCAATGGGAAACCGCAGACCCTTTTTTATTTTGCGTTCATCACGAAGATTTCTTTCCGAAAGGAAATGCGCAATTAGGTCCAGATCCAACGTTGTTTGAAGGACGCCACATGGGACAAGATTTCATTGTGAAGGATGGTTTCCGCATGTATCACGGTTCAACGGTTCCTGGATTCCCTGGACACCCACACCGTGGATTTGAAACGATTACGGTTGTTCGTACAGGGCTCGTCGATCATGCAGATTCCTTGGGTGCTGCCGGACGTTACGGCAATGGCGATGTACAATGGATGACGGCCGGAAAAGGCGTACAACATTCTGAAATGTTTCCCTTGTTAAACCAGGATAAGGACAATCCACTTGAGTTATTTCAAATTTGGTTGAATTTGCCGAAGATAAGCAAAATGGTACAACCACATTTCAAAATGATTTGGTCGGAATCCGTGCCAAAATTTGACGCCAAAGATGCCCTTGGAAATCAAAGTCACATTGAAGTATTGGTGGGGAAATTAAATGAAAATCGCGCCTTGAGTGCGCCGCCGAATTCGTGGGCAGCCGATGAAAACAATCACGTGGCCATTTACAACATCCACTTGGAGCCAAATGCGGAATGGATCCTTCCAGCGACCGAGCTGGGAGTGAATCGCACTTTGTTTTATTACGAAGGAAATCGATTGCAAATTGCCGGACAAGAAATCCCGCATTACCATGCTGTGGAAGTCGATCCAACAGCTGCATTGCGTTTAAAAAACAATGGCGAAACGTCGAAAGTATTGGTCTTGCAAGGACGTCCAATTGGCGAGCCAGTCGTTCAACACGGACCATTTGTCATGAACACCAAAGAAGAAATCTACCAAGCCTTCGACGATTACCAAAAAACGCAATTCGGCGGATGGCCATGGTCCCGCTACGATCAAGTGCACGACGCCTCCGAAGGACGCTTTGCGAAGCACGCAGATGGGCGAGTGGAGAAGCCGAAGGGGTAGGTGTAAGCAATTTTATTTCAGGGGGATAACGATTAAAGTCGTGGAAAGGTAATTAGGTATATGAATGCAATAAATTAACAGAAAGTTCGTTAGCATGTTTGTAAATATCTATTAACATGCGACTTAACTATTTTTTACTTTCATTTTTTTTCTTTTCGATTTGTCAATTACCAATGCTAACATCTTGTTCCAAGCAAGGCTGCAACGATAAACGAGCGTCAAATTATAATCCAGAAGTAACCAAAAACAACGGAACTTGTGTTTACCTTCCTGGACTTAAAATGTTAGGAGAAACCCCGGTTCAAGTCAATGTTGGTAGTATCTACATTGATGATGGAGCAGTAGCCATGAATGCCGATGGATCAGAAGTCTATGTTCAAACCGATAATCAAGTTAACACTTCTAAAAAAGGAATGTGTAAAGTGAATTATTCAGCGGATTTAAAATCTGGAAAAGAAACGCTGACTAGAATGGTAAATGTCATCATTGATCGCAATAATTGGGTCGGGACTTGGAAGCGAAGTTCTGATTGTGATTTGTTTTTTCCGGATTCATTGGTCACATTTGTTTTAGGAGAAGAAAATAAACAGATTCAAACCACAGACATGTTCGATACCTATTCGCCTGAGACATTTATTTTTGCATCAATTAACGAACAGCAAATTTCTATTCCAGAACAATATTTACAGCAGAATATGTGGAACTGTCTTTTCTCCGCTAATGGGGAAATGAATGATGAAGCGAACGCATTTAAACTCAAGGTAAATTACTTTAATCAGGTTTACGGTGGTTCACCATTCGGAGGACATTTCACGTGTCTATTGAAATATACGAAAGTAGAATAATGGAATGACAACATCATTACTACACTTCGTGAAATATGCGGATAGACAGTTAGAGATACCTAAGGGGAAGAAGAGTGGTTTAAAAAAAACATAGCTAAAAGAAAAGCGTCAGATCAATCTAACGCTTTTCTATTTTGAATTCAGTTATACACTAGTATTCTGAATCTTCTTCATATCGATCGAAGTCAGATGGTTCATCGTAGGACGGTTCATCTGTAAATCCAGTGGAATAGTCTGGACTTGATTCCAAAGGAGCTGGAGTTGCAACGATGTTTTGAGAAGGGGCCGAAATGGTCACATCTGCTTTATCAACTTCACTCGAACCTTAATCATCCGATCCTTTCAATTCAGCCTTTATTTCAGCTAAGCGCTCTTTGTCCTCACAAGATGTCAAAAAGAGCATGGCTCCTAAAATGGGAAATATGATTTTTTTCATGATTCTTTATTTAATGATTTAATGGAGTTATTTAATTTGACTAGAATGACAATCAAGCGAATCAATAAATCGAGGGGAAATGTTTATTCCATCCTTTCTCGAAAATCCATCGATACTGATTTACTGCGAAACATTAGTCAAGTATTGAATTTTGACTTTTTTCTTCTTTTTAGTGAAACCTTTGATACCCTAAGCCACCGGCTTAAAAAACTCGAAAAAGAAAATCAACTGGTATCGACACTGAACGACCTTTTAATGGAAAAGTACGGGGAAAATCCCCAAAATTAAAGTCTCTATTTTTTAGAAATCACAGCGAAAAATCCTTGTTCAAATGAATCAGGATTGGTTTGCTCATTTGGATAATAGATGTAAAAATAGGTTCCGTCGATAAATTCACTTGGACTGAAATGATTGAGGTAAGGTGCAGATTCATACATGATGTTTCCCCAACGATTTAGAATGATGAGGTGGTTGTAGGGTTGATTCAAGGCATTTTCAATCAGGAAGATGTCGTTGATGCCATCACCGTTTGGCGTCACCACATTTGGAATGATTGGTGTGCAATCCATTCCAATGATTTCAACGCTGTCACTGATGGAACAACCAAATGTATTGCTGGCTTGGATGATGTACATCCCCGGGGAATTTACCGTTAAAAATTCCGGGTGCGCTGCATTGTAGGGAACATTCCAATGGATCGATAAATTGCTTGGACTGAATTGAAGCTGTATACTTGGATTTCCTGACTCTTCGCTTGTACAAATGAGGGTGTCCGATGCCTGAAGGGAATACTGGAATGTCCCATCACTGATGAGTAAACTGTCGCTGCGCTGTTCTGCACAACGTCCATATTGAATGAAGTAAACACCTGGAGCATTCACTTGGAGATCCACATGTGTGCTATCTCCATTGAACCATTCATACCACGTGTCATTTTCTTGATTGAAATGGAGGTTGATTGCACCATCGTCACACCAAACGGTTGGACCACTTAACACACTACTCATTAACGAATCATAAATGAAAATGGTAGATGCGCTGTAGATATTTGGACATTCAGGACTTACATAACTCACTAAAATTGACGTGTTTTCTTGGATGTTGTTCAGTTCTAAATTGGATGAACTAGACAATATGCTTGTGTCCAAATCATACCAATTCATGGCGTATCCACTCAAATCGCTTAACACAATGCTATCGTGAATACATACCGTATCCGTAAAAATCGGCGGTGGAATATTTTCGACATAAGATCCGATGTGTATGGTGTTGGAAGTGCTTTGACAACCATATAAATTGGTCACAATGGCGGAATAATCTCCCGGGATATTCGCGATAAGTTGGTTCGTAGCACTTGAATTCGTTGGCAGCCATTCGTAATTTGCATTCAGTTCAGAACCTGTAAGAACGGTGGATTCGGCATAACAAAGCATCGTGTCCACTGCAATGATGGAAACTTGAAAACTCCCGTCGATGATTTCGACTGTGTCTGAAATGAGGATGTTACATTGCTCAATGCTGACGCCGTAAAATCCGGGCTGCGTGACCTGAATGGTGTTACTGTTGGATGGCGTTGGCCACCAATTCACCGTCGGACTCCCGCTGTAAATGGCCATGATCTCAATGGTGTTGTTTCCACACAGAATGTTGGATGGAATTACTTGAATCGATGGACTTACATACGGAATAATTTGTACGTTCGGACTTGTGAGTTGACATCCACTGGAATCTATCGCTACACAATAATAAGTTCCGTCCTGAGTTCCGAAAATGCTTGGAGTTGTATTCGGAAGTTGTCCATTGGGTCCAATCCATGTGTAGGAAGCAAAAGTCGATTGGACTCCCATGAATAGGGAGTCGCCTGGACAAAGTAGGGCGTCAATCGGATTCATAGTGATGGTGGGGAGATCTGCAAATTGGACGTAAATGGAAGACCCAGAACTGTATGGACAACCGCTAATCGGATCGATGAAACTTCCTTCAAATTGATAAACCCCACCTGCATCTACGGCAATGCTGTCGCCGTCCTGACTTTGCCAAATGATCCCTTGACCATTCAATGGGGCGGTGGATAAATTCCATTGAAATCCAGCTTGTGGATTCACAGCGCTGAGAATGGTAGAGTCTCCTGGACAAAGAGTACTATTACCAAGCAATACGGGAGGTGGAATGGAGACAGAAAAGGGAACGACATAGAAGGAGTCAGAAACAAAGTAATTATTTAAAACGGTGTCGCAATTGCCTAAATAACCCACTGAAAATGAAGCTGAAACTTGAAACCATTGAGGACTCGTGACTGTTGCGCCGACTGCATAAGAGTTATATAAGACGGAGCTAACTCCATTGATAATCCATTCTGCAGAATAGACTTCAAAGGGACTCTCAAAGGATTGTGAGAGAAATAAATTGGGATTTGTCAGACTGTCGGTCAGGAAAAAAGTAACAATGTTATTACAAACATAAATGGTGTCAAGCCCAGGCATGATGGCGGGTATCATCGGTGGAACGGTTGGACTTGTCTCAGCCATGTTCAAATTGATGATGCCAAGTTGACCACAACCATCTTGCATCACAGAGACAAAATAGGTGTTTGATTGACTGGCTTCATAAGGACCTAGTCCGCTACCCGTTACATTTGGTCCAACGTTTAAAGTACAGCCCTGACATAAATTTTGAAAATTGAAAACAAGGTTATGCGGAAGGCAGTTGTAAGTGGCATACATTTCACCTGGTTGATTCACAAAAAGATTCATCGTATCGGAATAAAGTGGCAAGGGTGGATTCGCATGAATGTCCACGTAGATGGAATCTAGCCAAGCGCTACATTGGTCCAATCGTTCGATTTCTACCCAATAATAACCTGAACTATTGACCGTAATGGTAGGCGTTGTTTCTGAACTGCTCCAATTGTAGGTATACAAGGGATCAAAATACGCGTTGGCTGTTTGATTGTATTCACTATAATCTAGATCTCCCGCTTCACAAAACACGACGGTATCGAGGCCTTCGTTTATGGCACCAATTAAGGAATCATTTTGAATAAAGTAATTGAGGTCGTGGTTGTCAGCGGCGAGACAATTCGTGATAAATCCTGATTTAACGCTGCTGTATAATTCAAAATTATTGGTCGAGCTTTCGTAACTTAAAGCGGTAGCTTCTTGAGCGGCAAGTACATTCACCGTTAGTGAACTCGGAAAAAACAGCTGTTCGGAATGATAGCCCACAAAAACTGGATTTAAATTTCCATAAGCGGCAATTCCTTGTCCAAGATCATCTTTTTGACTTCCCGCTTGTTTGCTCCAATTTAATGTCCCACTCGCGTTTAGGGCAATGGTGAATACATCTCCGAATCCAACTGAATTCCACATGCCGTCGTGATTTCCGGGAAGACTGCGCAATTCGTCGAAAGAACAATTAAAAAATCCTGTGATGAAAATACCGTTGGATGGATTCGTTGCAATCGATTTTGCGCTAAGTGGATTGTTGGAGCCAAAAGTTTTTGACCATTGATAAACGCCTGATTCATTTGTTTTGAGGATAAACATACGGTCAGTATAGGTACTCGTAATCGTATTTCCAGGATTTGAATAGGTCATCGTTGAACTGAAATCACCGCAGATGACCACTTGATGATCGTTCCCGATGGCCAGATCATTGGGTAGGACAGACCCCGCTTTCATTGTTTCTAAGAATTGGAAGGTTCCGGAATTGTCTAGTTTCGCAAGAAAGCCCACATTGTTCGTGGAATTCGTAATCGTTTGATTGGCGAAGGAAAAATTAGAAGAGAATTGTCCGCAAACGAATACTTGTAACTGGTCATTTACGGCAACGGCCGTACCCTTATCATTCTTATTGCTCGCGCCAATTTTTACCCAGGTAGGTGTTCCGTTCGAAGTGTACTTGGACACAAACATGTCGGAGCTCGATTGCATAGTAAATGGATCGATTAAACTCGTAAATGCTTGTCCTTGAAGGATGGATGAACCCGTAAAATTCCCTGTCAGCAAGACATTATTTTGTAAGTCAATAGCAATGCCGTTTGCAACTTCGGAGCCCAATCCACCTTCTTGACGTAGCCATTGTGTTTGTCCGACATCGTTTGTTTTAACGATAAAAATATCCTGCGAATTATTTTGAGCTGTGATGGTGAAATTGTCCGCGTGAAATTGATTGGTGAAGGTACCCGTGATAACAGGGCAATTATCAGGTCCAATGGCAATGTCCAATGCTCTGTCGAACCCATTTCCTGTAAAATGTTTGACCCAAAGTATGTATCCAGTCGGACTGTATTTTGCAAGGTAGACATCGCTACCGCCTTGTATGTTCGCAATCGAAAGGGTAGAGCTAAATTCACTATTTGCCGTGAGATGTCCACAAACGTAACTATTTCCATTGGCGTCATAGGCCACGGATTTCGCTTCACTTGCATAATTGCTATTGATGGTCCAACCCCAATCCTGAGCATACGATGAGAACGCTTGGAAAATGCAACAGAAGAAGAGCGATTTTATAATGCTCATAAAGGATTGAAAATTAGCCTCAGTCGATATGAAGTAGTTGATTCCAGGTCAAATTACAGCGAACAACTGATTTCACATACTAAAATACAATATTTCTTGGTATTGCATTGACATCCATACGTTTTCAATGATTTTTTAGAATACATTCTAATCATGAAACAAAACATGGAAATAATGTTGATCTACCCCCTTAATACGTTGATTATAGTAGCGCTAAACTGAAAATGTAAATCGTCAATCCGAAGAGTAGTAGGATGAGTAAAAATAGAGCGAGTTTAATAATCAATGCGAATCCGATGAATATTCCGATGATTATCAAGGTGGCAATTAAGCCAAGGAGTAAGAGCCAGCCGATTGAATAAAGTAAGTCAATCCCGTCGTTGCTGCGTTGCTTGGAAACGTGTTTTTTCTGCTGAAACATTTCTTTGAAGTTTAATTGGGCAGGATGTTGATGGGGTATTGATTTAAATCGTTCCGTGGACTTTTCAACGAGTGGGTAGTTTTTTGCGTTGTTTTTTGAAAAAATTGTGCCTTCATTTGATGGATGAAACGAGGTGCGTTCTTGATTTTCCTCAGACTGAATAACCGTTTCACTTGATTGATGCTCATTCCAATTCGTTGTAACACGATTATTCTGGCGTTCCGCGTCTATGCTGAATTCTTCCGCTACAGATTCCTGTGATTTCACCTGGTGATTAAAGCCTTTCCATTGAACGTTGAATCCTGAACGATACAACCTTTTTTCGATGGTACAGGAACCTAGGAGGACCAAGATGCTTAAAATGAAAAGGGTATTTGAGAATGAGGTTTTCATAGTAATTAGTAAATGAACAGTCCAAAGATAATCAGAAGAACTATTCGATGTAGGAAGCATGGAAGCGATTTGCGTTTAATCCACCAAATCTTACCGCCTTAATACTTCTCGTGCCAAGCAAACTTATCGGCAATGATTTCTTGTTTGTTGGATTGGATGTGTCGCAAGAAGGCGCGTGCGACTAGGTCCAATTTTTTATCTTTTAACCAGATTAAATGCCATGTTGAAATCAATGGAAGTCCTTGGATGGGAATGATTTGTACTTGGTTTTGTTCCAACTCGTTTCTTAATCCAATGAGCGGCATGATGGAGAATCCAAGTCCGGCAATCAGTGCTTGTTTTACTGCTTCATTACTCGTTAATTCCATGGTCATTTTTGCCGGAATTTGGAGCTCTTTAAAGTATTTCTCCATGACAAATCGTGTCGCGGAACCCTTTTCTCGGTAAATAATCGGTAGATCTTGGAAGACCTTTTTTGCGTGCTTCGATTTTGGTGTATTGGTTGCGTTATTTCCAACTAGGAACAGTTTGTTTTGCATCAATTCTTCCTTTTCAATGTTTAATTTGTCAGGAAGTACGCTCACTAAAGCAAAATCTACTTGATTTTTCTCCAAACTTTCAACCACTTGAGCTTTATTCGTGACATCCATGAGCAGGGTCACGTTTCGGTGTGTTTGGATAAAGTCGGCAATGAAGTAGGGTGCAATGTATTTTCCTGTAGAAACGACGGAAATTTTCAATTTCCCACTTAATTCACCTTTGAACGCATGTAATTTGGATTGAATCCCTTCCACTTCTTGAAGGATTTGTTCCGCAGAAGCGGCTACTTCTTGTCCAAAATCAGTCACGTAAATCTTTTTATTTAAAACCTCAATCAAGGGAATTTCAAATTGATCTTGGAAGTTTTTTACTTGAATGGAAACTGCTGGTTGCGTAAGGTGGAGTGCTTCCGCTGCCTTTGTAATACTGCGAAGCTGAACCACTTTTAGAAAAATGCGAAGTTGATTTAGGGTATAGTTCATAAAATAAATATATGATAATCATATCAAATATAAATAAAAATATATGAATATGAATCTTCAACTTTGCGCTGTAATTACAAACCTATTTTATTCACTTAAAAAAACAATATGAAGACAACCCTCATTTTTAGCCTTTCTTTTTCGTTGGCGTTTTCCCTCATCGTTTGGGCTTTTTTCATGGAAGACCTATTAACGACCAAAATGTTAGGCGTTGGAGCATTACTCAGTGCCATGGTCGCTATTTCCATGATAAATGGATTTTTATGGAAAAACAAAAAGGTAAATTAATACAAACCGAACTAAAAAAAATGACTGATGGAATTTGATATTTTATTCAACAACCTAACGAATCCAACGCTGCTGTTTTTTATGCTCGGTATCATCGCCGCGTTGGTGAAAAGCGATTTGGAGATACCAGCTTCTACCAGTAAATTCATCTCTTTGTACCTCCTTTTCTCTATTGGATTTAAAGGTGGACAAGAACTAGCGAATAGTCCTTGGTCGAGCGAAATTCTGGCTTCATTGTTATTTGGGATTATTCTGGCTTCACTCATTCCATTGTATACCTTTTTTATATTGAAGCGAAAACTCTCCGTGTACGATGCCGGCGCAATCGCTGCTGCTTATGGATCGGTCAGCGCAGTGACATTCGTTGCATCGATGTCCTTTCTTGAAATGCAGAAATTAACAGCGGGTGGACATATGGTTGCTGTCATGGCATTCATGGAATCACCGGCCATCATTGTCGGCGTTATATTGATGAATAAGTTTGATAAGGATTCAAAATCAACGCAATCGTTCAATTTGGGAAAAGTCCTCAAGCACTCACTCACAAATGGAAGTGTCCTCATGATCATCGGAAGTTTAATTATTGGTGTCATTTCAGATTCCAAACAGGCAGAGGGAATTAAACCCTTTACAACGGACATTTTCAAAGGATTCCTAGCCTTGTTTTTACTCGAAATGGGCATGGTGACGGCCAAAAGATTCAAAGCCTTCAAACATTATGGCTGGTTTGCAGGAGCTTTTGCAATTGTCATTCCATTTATCAACGGATGTGTGGTAGCTTACGCTAGTCAGTTTGTTACTACGGATATTGCCAATCGCTTTGTCTTTGCCGTTCTGGCAGCAAGTGCATCCTACATTGCGGTTCCGGCTGCCATGCGTCTTGCAGCGCCAAAAGCGGATCCCGGACTCTACCTGCCAATGGCACTCGGATTGACCTTTCCATTCAATATCACCCTTGGAATGCCAGTTTATTTCTATATCGTGAATCAGTATTGATTATCAATAAGACATGGTTAAATCAATAATTGGATAAATATTAGTTGGCAAGAAAAAAAATAAATAGTTTTGAAAAAACATCATCATACAGTCCTGCTAAGCGAATGAAAAATATACTGTTTCTTATCTGTTTGTTGTCGAAAGCAGTGAGTTGGTCTCAAAATTTAATCGATAATGGTGATTTTGAATCCTATTCATCCCTTCCAACAAATGTCATGCAATCGAATTTATGTGTTGGATGGACAAAATGCAATCAAGGTGGGGGAGGGACACCCGATTATTTCCACACCAATGGAACTGGACTTGTTCATTTGCCGAATGCGTTTTATGCAACCATTCAACCTCATGGTGGAAATGCCATTATGGGAATCATTGCTTACCATGGTGTTTCCACTGATTACAGAGAGTATATTGCTCATGCGTTGTCCGTGCCATTCATCGTTGGACAAACATACGAATTGACATATTTTGTATCCAATGGCGTGTATAATGGCAACTATGGAGGAAGTGCTTGCAACAATTTAGGTGTCGCGTTTACAATGGGAGAGCCACAGCAAATTGGCACCAGTCCAATGAGTTTCATTTCCCCTCAACTTGTTGAGAATTCATTGATATACGATACCAGTTGGACCCAGTTAAATTACACTTTCGTGGCAGATTCTGCCTATGATCATATTGTCCTTGGGAATTTTCAATCGAATGCGAATACACAAATTCAAAACATCGAGAATAATTCAATTGATCTTGCCTATTATTTTGTGGATGACGTTTCCCTTGTTCGAGTAACATCCAATGTTGGACTTTCCTCTTCAGCCATGACTTACACGAATTGTTATGTTGATTTGGAGCGACAAATCGTGCATATTTCTTGTCCCAATGGAAAGGCAAATAAGTTCATCGTGACCAATGAAATAGGTGAAAGGATCCTTGAAAAGACCATTTACCAGGATGAGGATCTCGATATGGAACATTGGCCAAAGGGAATGTACTTTTATCGATTCTTGGATGAAGGCACGCTGATAGAATCAGGGAATTTTTTTCAGTTTTAATCTACCTGTTAGCCTTTTTGTTTTTTCGGCTTATGAGGTGGATTTCAAAAACATGAACGATCATGGTTCGCTGGGATTACGCTGGCGCGTATTCCCTAAAATGGGGCTCATCTCAAACAAAAGTCCACTTTGCTACGCAAAGTTTGGGCTTTTTTGTTTTTCCGGCTTTTGTGGTGGATTTCAAAAACTGAACGATCATGGTTCGCTGGGATTACGCTGGCGCGTATTCCCTAAAATGGGGCTCATCTCAAACAAAAGTCCACTTTGTTGCGCAAAGTTTGGGCTTTTTTGTTTTTCCGGCTTATTGAAATAAATTTCAAACGCCGTTAAAACAAAAAAAGCCCACTTCTTACGAAGTGGACTTTTGTTTGTGATCCCGCTGGGATTACTACAAAACCTCTTTAACATTCAGTAAATAAGAGGTTTAAGTATTTTCTCTTATCATCAGGGGTACTAAAAAGGTTACTACATTTTCTGTTTAATTTCTAAATCCTTTTTTAAACGCAAGGTTGCGGAAACTGGAGGTGACTTTTCTTTCAAAATACATTTGCTGAAAAAAAACAGGAAAAATGAAAAAATCACTATTTGAATTATTGGAAGAATTAAAGAATGAAATCATCTGTGAGGTACTTGGGATCATCAGAAGAGAATTTTCAAAACCCACTAAAAAAGAGTTTTATTCCTTGGAAGAAGTATCCGTCATAACGGGTCTTACTAAATCAAGTATCAAAGGAAGATATAGACGAGGAACTATTGAAAGAGTTTACAGCGGAAATAAACCATTGATACCGGCAAAGGAAGTAGAGAAACTCATTCATAAACTAAACCAACAATCAACAAAAAACTAATAGTACAAAATAGAAGATATGAACACAAGATTTTTTTTAAAGAGTAATCCAAGTGATTCTAAAGGTTCCATTTACTTCCTTTTCTCTACCGGTTACGGTAAGATTAAAGTTAGTACGGGAGAAAAAATCCCTAAAAAGGATTGGGGGACAGGATTACCAAAAAATTCAGTTAGTACAACTGAAATTAGATCCCGACTGACAAATTTCCAATACAAAATAGATAAAAAAATTAAAGACCTTCGTGATAGTCAAAATAGATTACCTAATAAAGCGGAATTAATTTCATTTTGTAAATCAACAATTAATGGTGATTTGAATATTGAAAATTCTATTTATTTATCAGATTTAATTGATCAATTTTTCACGGAAAGTGAGACGAATACAAGTAAACCATTACAGAGAGGGACGATTACATATAAAAAAATTCATCTCAACGATTTTTTGGAGTATTGTGGTTCAAGAAGTGTTATAAGTGAGTTGAACGTCCAAAAGATTGAAGGATATAAATCTTATTTATATAGAAATAATAATCAAAACTCTACAAAGAATAATTACCGTAAATCAATTGTCTCATTTTTGAATTGGTTGAAATACAAAGGAATATCATCGGTTATAAATAATATAGAGTTTAAAAAGTTTGTTGTGCCTGTTAAGGATGTTATTTCCCTAACGGAAGAGGAACTCCTCATATTAGAAAAGGCTAAACTAAACCCCGTCTTACAAAAACAGATAGATGTCTTTTTGTTTGGTTGTTACACTGCTCTATCTATATCTGATATCATCAATATTTCGAAAGATAAAATTGAGAACGACATTCTACATACGAGACGAGTTAAAACAGATGAGATTTTAAGAATCCCACTTATCAAAGAGGCGAGATTAATTTTAGAAAAATACGAATACGACTTTAAGACGGTGAATCCCACATCAGGAAGAGTTCAATTAAAAACGGCATTTCGTGAACTTGGGTTAAATCGAAAGGTGAGAATTACAACTAAAGTTGGGGGCGCAAGAACAGAAGATAAAATGATTCCCTTACACCAAGTTATTTCTTGGCACAAAACAAGAAAAACAACCATCACAACATTATTGTCTAAAGGAGTAGATCACACAATTGTAATGTTGATCAGTGGACACAAAGATTATAGATCGTTCCGACAATATATTGATAGCACAGATATATTGGTAAAGGAGATGGAAAAACTCCGTAAGAAAGACGATAAAGAGAATAACTAACTAAACTAATATGATTTTAGGATATTTTGTGGAGGTGTTTAATAAAACATAATCATAAAACACCTCCCTGGCATCCTAATCTGAACCCCTCCCCAAGAATGTCGATCGGTATGCCCCTCCGTACCACCTGGTCAAATAGTAAAAAGACCCGTAGGATGCTCTAAATTAAATTTTACCGAAAAAAATAATTTTGACAAAAAATAGGGAAATTGGAAATGAAAAATTTTGGGAAAAATCACCTAAAAATAGGATCCCCCTTTTAACTCGCACCATTCTTTTATTGAAGTAACAAGGTAGAAAGTGCCTTTCCGTAGTATTTATTGATATGGAAAATAAATCAACTACGAAAGCCACAATGAGGAAAGCCCATTTTATTGGCTCAATGATACATTCTAAATTCCCTGACATTGCGGAATTTGTACTGGAACTGTCTCCTGAGGAATTTAATTCTTGGAATATGGACACACTACACGAACTTGAGTTTAATTTCTTCCAAATTCCTCAAAAAAAAATATTTGAAAAAATTGAGTTTTTTATTGAAACTATTGAGGTAGAATCTGACGGGGACAATCAATTACTAACCATTAGGTTTATTCTTGTGGGCGATCTAAAAATCAATGAAATGGAAGACATCGGAGTGGCGTTTAGAAATCATATTTTAACTGAATTTGGGGGTAATTTATACCTTAAACTCAACAAACAGGTAGATCCACTTGATTTTATCATCACTATTTCACCGCTTCAACTCATCAATCATA
>Ga0228701_1000198_pt1 | contig 59487 bp, 82 predicted proteins | sample McNCre117_Aug_MG_2_FD_178017 | JGI IMG/M metagenome (GOLD analysis project Ga0228701, IMG submission 178017) | Freshwater microbial communities from McNutts Creek, Athens, Georgia, United States - 11-17_Aug_MG | ecosystem: Environmental > Aquatic > Freshwater > Creek | place: USA: Georgia... | reverse complement strand
TCTCAAGCGCTATCACCACGCACAGTATTTAGAGAACCAGAAGCGTCTCGACATCATCAACAAAGCCGTCGGCGAGCACATCGCCGCATTTAATACAGAGGTGGCACCATGAATTTCGGAGCTTTTGCAGGCGGTTTCTCGCATGGCCTTGAACAAGGCATGAAGAACGGCAAGAACATTCGCGAACTCATCAAAGAGGGCAAGTTGCAAGACCTGCGCGAGAAGGGCATGGCCGAGGCCGAGGCCCAGCGCGCCAGCGCCGTGCAGGGCATGATCCAAGAGGGTGGCGTCACAGGCGCACCGACATCCGGCCCCGTGGACACCAGCACCCCCAAGGTGGAGACGCCTCAGCCGGCCAACGCCGAAGCCGTCAGCGCTGCAAGCCCGACGGCCAGCCCCGACGCGGCTGGCGCCAAGACTGCCGCCTCTGCCATGGCTCCGGTTTCCCCCGCCGCCGTGTCCGCAGCATCGCCCACGGCCAACCCTGACGCAGCCGCCGCGAACGCCGCGACCGCAGCACAAGGCACAGCGCCCTCCGTTTCGACGCAGGCGCCCGCCGCACCTTCTCCCGTGCAGGCCACACCGCAGCAAGGCGTGGCCGCTACCGGCGTCACGCAGGCAACTCCCGCACCCGCACCCGCACCCGCACCCGCAGCAGCGGCGCCAGCCCCAGCCACGCCCGTGCAGAAGCCCAACGGCAAGTTCTCCGTGAACGGCCAGAGCTACGACACCCGCGAGCAGGCCTTGGCCGCTGCCGAGAAGGCCGCACCATCGGCCAACGACTACTTCATGAAGAACGCCGTGCCCAAGCTGGCCGAGCAGTACCTCGCCAATGGTGAGCCTGAGAAGGCGAAGGCATGGACCGACTACGCCGACAGCCACAACGGCAAGCGCGCCATCAAGGATTGGGCCGCAGCCTACACGGCACCGGACTTCGACACCGCCGCCACCAAGTTCGGAAAATACTACACCGAGCACATCAACGACGGCGTGGACTACACCGGCCACAAGATGCTGACCAAAGAGGACGGCTCGCAGGTCGCCGTGGTGTCGTTGAAGGACAAGGCCACCGGCAAGAGCATCGAGATGGAGATGACCCGCGAGAAGATGCTCGCCATGGGCGCTGCCAACAACCCGCAAAAGCTGTTCGAGACAGAGCAGGCCAAGCAGACCCTCGCCGAGAAGCTGAAATATGAGGCCCGCCTCAAGGCTCAGCAGCGCAAGGAGGACTACTCGGACAAGAGCAAGCTCGAGAACGAGAAGCAGGACCGCATCGACGAGCGCGAAGCCGGCAAGGTCAGCACCAAGAAGACGACCGACCCGACCGAGCGCCGCGCCCTGATCCGCAGCGACGAGATGAAGAACAACCCCAAGTTCGCTCGCATGTCCAAGGACGAGCAGAACAAGGCCATCGACGCGGCCATGGAGACGGTCTACGGCACCGGCTCGAGCAAGGCAGACGCCAGCGAGAAGCCCGCCGTGGTGATCGCCGACAAGCCGATGGCCTTCAACAAGGACTTGCCGGTCAAGTACCGCAAGAGCGACGGCAAAGCCTTCCACGTGGTCGACGGCAAATTTGTGCCGATTGACGGCGCCGTGCCCACCAGCCCAGCGGCAGGCGGCATGCCTCAGAAAAAGTAAGCAGCGGGAGCTTCGGCTCCCGTTTGTCGTTTCGGGTGGTTCTATTTTCGGACCGGCCACGGTAGAATCTGGCCAATTGTTTCAAGAGGCATCCTGTGGCGCAAAACCCCTTCCAGTCTTCCCCGTACAGCGAATCCGATTTCGAGAGCGCACCGTCATCTGCACCCGCTCGAGGCATGGCGCCCAGCACGCAGGACGTGGCCAAGCGAGCCGAGCAGCTCGGCATCGACCCCAAGTTGGCGCTGTCGTTCTTCTCGCAGGAGAGCTCGGGCAACTGGAATTCAAACGACAGCAACAAGGGCGCCCGTGGCGGCATGCAAGTCATGCCCGGCACCTATCGCTCGATGATGGGCACCGAAGCCGGCCAGCGCGATCCATGGAACAACATGGAAGCCGGCCTGCGTTACATCGCCTACGGCCAGAAGACCCTTGGCACCAAAGACCCTGAGCTCTTGGCCGCTGGCTATCATGCCGGCTATGACCGCTCGGACCTGAAAGCTGGCCGCATCCCCAACACCTCCGACGGCTCGATCTCGACCGCCGACTACGCACGTTCCGTGGCCGCCCGCGCCCGTGGTGAGCGCCCCACGCACTTCGAGAGCGCCAAGGCCCGCTATGAGCAAAAGCAGCAGCCCAAAGCCGCTGCCGACGAGTTCTCGGACACGCCTGTCACGCCTTCATTCTCCGACAACGACTTCTCCGACACGCCCGTCGCGGCCATGCCCGACATGGTGGACACCAAGATCGCCAACACCGATGCACCCGAGAAGGGCTACATCGACCGTCTGGTGGACGATACCTCGTCAGGCTACGGCGACACCAAGCGCTCGCTGACCGCCTCGGCATGGGCCTTTGGCCTTGCTGACGAGAAGGCGCTCGCCGAAGACATGGCCAAGGCCTTCAAGGAGCAGGCCGCCAAGCCCAAGAACGCCGCTCAGCAAGAGATCGACGCCGCCTACCAAGGCGTGACCGACGCCAAGGGCGTGGTGGATACGACCATCGCCGGCGCCAAGGCGCTGGGCACGTCGATCATGAACCCCAAAGAGACATCGCTCGAGATCGCCCGCAACGCGGCCAACTCCCTGCCCACCATGGCCGGTGGTGCTGCCGGCGCTGGCGCAGGCGCAGGCGTTGGTGCTGGCGTCGGTGCTCTCGGTGCTGGCGTGGGTGCGATCCCCGGCGCCGTAGCAGGCGCCATCATCGGTGGCCGCACTGGCATGGCCGCAGGCACGACCGCGACCGAGCTGGGTGGCGAAGTGACCGACATGGTGCAAAAGCGCCTTGCCGAGAACAAGCAGGAGCCCACCGCACAAAACATCCTCGCCATTCTGGGCGACAAGGAATTCAAGAACAGCGCGCTCAAGCAGGGCTTGGCCAAGGGTTTGACCGTGGCCGCCGTCGATCAGGTGTTCATGGGCTTTGGCGGCAAGATCGCCACCGCACCTGCGCGCAAGATCGCTTCTGAGGCGCTGGCCGAACAGGGCGCCGACATGACGACCCGTGCCGCTCGCAATGCCGCACTGGCATCGCCTGCCGGCAAGGCCGCCCTCGAGGCCGCCAAGCCTTCCGTGGGTGCCAAGGTCGGCGCCGGCGCAGCAGCCGTGGCCGTGGACGCCGCAGGTGAGAGCATCGGCGAAGGCGCCAGCCAGAAGGTCGCCCGAGGCGAAGTGGACTACGGCGATGCGTTGCGCGAAGGCGTGGCCTCGCTTGGCCAGTCCGTCGCACAGACAGCCGCAGGCGCCACCATCGAATCCGCCAAGCTGGCCGCCGCACAAGCCAAGGCCGCGATCCAGCCCACACAATCCGCACCCTCGATCGCATCCGGCCCGTTGGCCCGTGCCACCGAGAACGCCTCCGTAGGCGAAGAGCGCGTCACCGTGACCGCTCCTGACGGTCAGGTGTCGGGCAAAGTCACAGGTCAATCAGCAGACGGCAGCGCCGTACAGATCGTGGGCGACGATGGGCAGGTCTACACGTTCGCCACAGGCGCCGAAGGCATCAAGATCACGCCGGAAGCACCCAACACGCCGCTCAGCAATGCGCTCGAGGTGGCAGCAACGGATGAGGCCGCGACCGAAGCCGCCCCAGCCGAGGCCGTAGCGCCAGCGCCCGAAGTGGCAGCACCAGCACCGGCTCCAGCAGCCGTGGTGCCTGCGCCAGAGGGCAAGACTGAGCCAGCCCCCGAGCCCGTCAAGACGCCCACGCTCACCGAGATGAGCGAGGATGAGCTGCGCGCACGCCTGAAATACATCGCCGACCAAGCCCGTGCGAGCGGCGGCTGGAACAAAATGTTCGTCGAGCAGCGCCGCGCCATTGAGAGCGAGATCAACGCTCGCGCTCCCAAGGTGGAAACACCCAAGGTCGAGACGCTCAAGGACACAGACTTCACCTCCGTGGCCCCCAAGGCTGCCGAGCCTGTCGCGCAGGTGACACCCGCACAAGAGGCCGCGGCATCCCTGCCGAAAGACCTCGCCGGTGCCAAGCCGCGCTACAACTACGGCAACAAGGCCTTTGAGCTGAAATTCGCCAGCGACGTGGACCGCTCCGCCTACATCGCAGCGCAGGACAAGCCCTCCAAGCGCGACGCCGAGTACCTCAAGCACGCGATGGACGCCACCGGCATGAGCGAGGCCGAGGTCCGCGCGCATGGTGCGCAGGTCCGTGAAGCCATCAAGGCCATGGCCAAGGACGGCAAACCCGGCACGTTGAAGGTGCCCGAGGTGGCCCGTGGTGTGACCGTGGAGACAACGCCAGCGCCGGACGAAAAGGCTCGCTGGCTCAAAGCCATCAACGACCAGAACCGCCTCGCTGGCAACACTGGCGTGCAGCTCTCAGTGACAGATGACGGCAAGCTGAGTTTTCTCGGCGACCCCAACTCAAGCAAGCCAGCACGCGCCTTGAAGGCGACATTGGACGAAGCTCGCAAGGCTGGCGCGACAGTCCCCGAGATCGTCGCTTCCATTCGTGCAGCTCAACCTAGCAAGGCCGAGCCCACCACATCCGATCTGATGCAGGCCGCCAAGGACAGCGGCAAGCTGGAGATCATCAACGTCACCAGCAAGGTCGAGCCAAAGCCAACCAAAGCCACCAAGGAAGACTTGGAGCACCTGTTCGGCACGGACAAGAAACGCGCCGCCGCGATGGACCGCATCGCCAAGGGCACGGCCTACTTCGGCACGCCCGAGAAGGCCAAGGACTTCATCACCAAGAACGGCCTCAAGGACACCCACACCGTCGAGCAGACGGGCAAGGTGCGCTTCGAGGTCAAACCGAAAGCAGCAAATGTCACAGACGAACGTACCAGCGGGCAGCCCGCAAGCGCAGAAGCAGTGGTCCAAAAAGCCGATGGAAATGAAGCCACGGCCACCCCTGTTCAATCCGATGCAGCGCCCGCCCAAGAAAAAGTAAGCGACCAGTTCAAGAGCTACGAGAAGGCGATCCGCGAAGGCAAGGCCAGCGCGGGAATGGTCGAGCAGATCAACTCCGACGAGCGCCTGAATGACGGCGAGGCCGAGCGCCTGACCGCCATGGCAAAAGGCGAGACGCCAGCCGCGACAGAAGACACAAAGCCGACCACGCTGGCCGAGCGCCGCGCCAAGTCCAAAGCCGAGGCCGCCCCAGCCGAAGCCGAGCCCGCCGCCCGTCGCATCCAGCCGGGTGAGCAAGGCTACACGCTGGAGATGGCCCGCGAGGACTTGGCCGCGCTCAACGACCAAGACGACAACCGCATCGAAGACGCCCGCCTGAACGAGCGCATCAAGCGCCAGACGGCCCTCATCAAAGAGATGCAGGCCGAGCCAAAGGCCGACCCCTTCGCAGGCAACAAGCTGTTCACATCGGACGCCGTGGAAAAAGCCCGCGCCCGCATGAAGTCCAAGCTCACGCAATTCAACTCAGGGATCGACCCTGAGATGGTGATGGACGGCATGACTATTGCCGGTGCCTACATCGAGAGCGGCGTGCGCACCTTCTCGGCCTACTCCAAGGCCATGATCGACGACTTCGGCCCCAAGATTAAGCCGTACCTGCTTTCGTTCTACGAGGCAGCCCGCAACTACCCCGGCCTCGATGCCACCGGCCTCACGCCAGTCACCGAAGCCAAAGCAGAATTTGACGCCCTGAGCGCCACCACCGAGGATGCAGCCAACACGGAAGCCAAAGGAAATGACAATGGACCTCAAAAACTGGATCAGTCTGGCTCGGGAGAGCTGGAAGGAAAACAACCCGACGCTCTACAAGGAGCTGAACCGCTCGGGCAAGCTGGGGACAGCGCTCAAGGAAGCGGCGGAACGGACCTATTCGGAGGTGAGCGATCTGGAAGCCAGCGGTCACATCCCGCAGGAAGCGTGGGAAATGACGCGGGAGAAGTATCTGCTCCTGCCAGCCGAGAGCGAGCCGGACGAGGTGGTGAGCAAGGGCGCAAGCCTGTTCAACGAGGCGAACGCGCTGCAAAGCCAAATACTCCAGAGCGAGACACCGGAAACCAGCCAAGCCTGATCCCCGAAGATGGCACCCGTGCGCAAGACCGCGCCGACGGGTTCGTCATCACGGAAGACGACGCCATCGGAGAAGGCGGCCAGAAGACCAAGTTCAAGCAGAACGTGGCCGCGATCCGTTTGCTCAAGCAGTTGACCGCCGAGAACCGCCAAGCCACCCGCGCCGAGCAGGCCGTGCTGGCCAAGTACGTGGGCTGGGGTGGTATTCCCCAAGCCTTCTACCGCGACAACAACGAAGTCTCGAAGGGCTGGGACAAGGAAGCCGCCGAGCTCAAAGAGGTGATGACACCTGACGAGCTCGCCGCCGCTGCCGCCTCCACCCGCAACGCGCACTACACCTCGACCGAGATCGTCGGGGCCGTGTGGGACGCCGCCAAGCACTTTGGTTTCCAAGGTGGCCGCGTGCTCGAACCCTCCGTGGGCGTGGGCAACTTTTTCGGCCTGATGCCGACGGCCGTGCGCAGCGCCAGCCAGTTGACCGGCGTGGAGCTCGACCACATCACCGGCGGTATCGCCAAGCAGCTCTACCCGCAGGCCAATGTGGCCGCGCCCGTGGGCTTTCAGGACTTCTCCGCCCCTAACAACTATTTCGATCTGGCCATCGGCAACCCGCCGTTTGGCCGCGAGGGCATCTACGACCCGACCCGCAAAAAGATCAGCGGCTTCTCGATCCACAACTACTTCTTCGCCAAGTCCATCGACACCGTGCGCCCCAACGGCGTGCTGGCCATGGTGGTGACGAACCGCCTGTTGGATTCGACCGGCGACAAGGCCCGCGCCTACATCGCCGAGCGCTCCGAATTCCTCGGCGCGATCCGCCTGCCCAACGACGCCTTCGCCAAGAACGCGGGCACGCAGGTGACGACCGACATCATCTTCCTGCGCAAGCTCAAGGAGGGCGAGCAGCCCACCGGCCAGCGCTGGATGGATGTGCGCCAGTACAAGGACAAGGACGGCAACAGCGTCCCGCTCAACGAATATTTCGTGCGCAACCCCGAGATGATGCTGGGCGACTTCGGCCAGTACGGCTCGATGTATAGCGCCGAGGACGCCGCCCTCGTGGCCCGCCCCGGCCAAGACACGCCCGCTTTGTTGCAGGCCGCCGTCGCCAAGTTGCCCAAGGGCTTCATGGACGGCCCCACCGCCGAACCCGTGCGCGAGACTATCGAGCCCATGCACGACGTTTCGCACGTCAAGGTTGGTTCGGTTTTCGAACAAGGCGGCAAGATTTTCGAACGCCGCGAGGACATGCTCGGCAAGCAGCAGGCCGCACCGGTGGTGTTCACCTCCGAGAAGGCTCAGGAGCGCGTCACCGGCATGATCGGTGTGCGTGACGCCCTGATCTCCGTGCGTGGCTTGCAGCTCACCGAAAACGTGGACGAGAAGGCGCTGGCCGCCGCCCGCAAGGAATTGAACGCCACATACGACGCCTTCGTGAAGGCCAATGGCCCGCTCAACGCAGACGCCAACAAGCGCCTGATGCGCGACGACCCGACATGGCCGCAGATCGCAGCACTTGAAGACCAGTTCGACAAGGGCATCACGCCCACCGTCGCCAAGACCACCGGCGAGACAGCCCGCGCCCCAAGCGCCAAGAAGGCCGCGATCTTCTCCAAGCGCACGCAGGCTCCCTACCATGCGCCCGAGAAGGCCACATCGGCCAAGGACGCCATGGTGTCGTCGCTGGCCGAGCGTGGCCGCGTCGATCTCGACTACATGGCTGGCCTCTACGGCAAGACCCCCGAGGTCATCGCCAAAGAGCTCGAAGGCCTGATCTTCAAGAACCCCGCCGCTGGCTGGGAAAGCCGCGACCAGTACCTCAGCGGCAACGTGAAGAAGAAGCTCGCGCAGGCCATCGACGCCGCCAAGGCTGACCCTTCGCTGAAAGCCAACGTGGACGCCCTCAAGGCCGTGCAGCCCGCCGACATCGAGGCCGTGGACATCGACGTCAAGGCCGGAGCCCATTGGGTGCCAGCCGACGAGATGGAAAAGTTTGTGGCGATGATCTCCGAAGGCCGCAACGCCAAGGCGATCTACAACCCGGTCAGCGCCGCATGGACGCTCACCGTGGATGGCTCGTCTCAGGCTGCCCAGACACAGTGGTCCACCGACCGCGCCAGCCTGCGCAACGTGCTCGAGGCTGCCGCCAACGGTAAGCAGCTCACCATCTATGACACCCATCGAGATGGTTCACGCACGCTGAACGAGGCCGCCACCACGGCAGCCAACGAGAAGGTGGAGCGCGTCAAGACCGAGTGGAAGAACTGGATTTGGACCGACGACACCCGCCGCGAGCGCTTGGCCCGCATCTACAACGACACCTTCAACACCGACGTGCAGCGCGACTTCGACGGCTCGCACCTGACATTCCCCGGAAAGGTCGGCGACGACATCATCCAGTTGCGCCCGCACCAAGCCAACGCCGTGTGGCGCATGGTCCAGTCGGGCACGACCCTGCTCGATCACGTGGTGGGCGCCGGCAAGACCTTTACGATGATCGCCGGCATCATGGAAATGCGCCGCATGGGCCTCGCCAAGAAGCCGATGCTCGTGGTGCCAAACCACCTCGTCGGTCAGTGGGCCGAGGACTTCATGAAGCTCTACCCCGGCGCGAACATCCTCGCCGCCACCAAGAAGGACTTTGAGAAGGGCAGCCGTAAGAAGCTCTTTGCTCGCATCGCCACCGGCGATTGGGACGCCGTGATCGTCGCCCATTCCTCGCTGGGCAAGGTTGAGGTGGAACCAGAATTCCAAGAGCAGTTCATCAAGCAGCAGATCGCCGACATGGACACCTCCATCGTGGCCATGCGCGAGGCCGAAGGCAAAAGCAGCCGCAACGTCAAGCAGATCGAAAAGCAGAAGGCTTCGCTCGAAGAGAAGCTGAAAAAGCTCTTCGACACCGGCTCCAAGGACGACAACCTGCACTTTGGTGAGCTGGGCGTGGACGCCTTGCTGTTGGACGAAGCGCACGAGTTCAAGAACCTCGGCTTCTCCACCGGCATGCAGCGCGTGGCAGGCCTCGGCAACCCCGCTGGCTCCAACAAAGCCGCCGATATGTTCATGAAGGTGCAGGCCACCTTGAAGCGCACCGGCGGCAAGAACGTGGTGTTCGCGACCGGTACGCCGATCTCCAACACCATGGCCGAGATGTACACGATGCAGCGCTTCCTCGACTACGGGACGCTGAAAGACCAAGGCATCGCCCACTTCGACGCATGGGCCAAGACCTTTGGCGAAGTCGTGACCGATTGGGAGCTGTCGCCTTCGGGACAGTACAAAATGAACTCGCGCTTTGCGAAGTTCGTCAACATGCCCGAGCTGATGCAGCGCTACGGCTCCTTCGGCGATGTCATCAACCGCGACGACATCAACCGCCAGTTGGCCGCACAGGGCAAGAAGCTGCCCGTGCCCAAGGTCAAGGGCGGCAAGCCAGAAAACACCGTGGTCGAGCGCTCGAACGATCAGGCGCAGTACATCGGCATCCCCACCGTGGATGAGAACGGCGTCGAGAACTACCCCGAGGGTTCACTGGTCTACCGCGCCGAGCACCTGCCGAAGAAGGCCGTAAAGGGCGCGGACAACATGCTCAAGATCATGTCGGACGCCCGCAAGGCTGCGCTCGATATGCGCCTGATTGACCCGAGCTACGGCGACAACCCCGGCTCCAAGGTCAACGTGGCCGCCGGCAACATCAAGGCGACCTACGACAAGTGGACCAAGGACAAGGGCACGCAGCTCGTCTTCTGTGACCTCTCCACCCCCAAGGGCGCCGTGGCCAAGGAAGCCGCAGCCCTGCGCGAGCTCGTGAAGCTGGCCGAGGAAGGCGACGACGCCGCCCAAACCAAGCTCGACGCTATGAGCCCCGACGAATTGCTGGCGCTGGACAGCTCGTTCAGCGTCTACGACGACCTCAAGGCCAAGCTGATCGCCAAGGGAATCCCTGAGAACGAGATCGCCTTCATTCACGACGCGGGCACCGACCTGCAAAAAGCCGAGCTCTTCGCCAAGGTCCGCACGGGCCGCGTGCGCGTGCTGATCGGCTCCACGTCCAAGATGGGCGCGGGCATGAACGTGCAGGACCGCCTCGTCGCCTTGCATCACCTCGACGCGCCATGGCGTCCGTCGGACTTGGAGCAGCGCGAAGGCCGCATCATCCGTCAGGGCAACACCCTGTACGAAGCCAACCCCGAAGGCTTCGAGGTGGAGATCAAGCGCTACGCCACCAAGCAGACCCTCGACAGCCGCATGTGGCAGACCATCGAGGGTAAGGCCAAATTCATCGAGCAGGTGCGCAAGGGCACTGGCGAACGTGAAGTCGAGGACGTGGCGGGCGAGGCCTCCAACTCCGCTGAGATGAAGGCGGCCAGCTCAGGCAACCCGCTGATCTTGGAAGAGATGAGCCTGCGCCAAGCGATCCGCAAACTGGAAAACCAGCAGGCCGAGCACAACCGCGAGCAGTACCGCATCAAGGACCGCATGCGCACGTCCGCCGACATGGCGAAGATCAATGACGGCCAAGCCGAAGAGCTCGACGCCGACGCGCCCAAAGCTCCCAAGGAGTTCGGCGTCAAGATCGGCAACCAGACCTTCGACAAGCCGAAAGAGGCGGGCGAGGCGATCCTCAACGCCGTCGATGCCATGCTGAAAGCCAACGAGGACAGCCGCGAGATCGGCACCTATGGCGGCTTTAAGCTGATCGTGGACGACGCGACAAACGCGCATGCCAAGGCCGCTATCCTGACCATCAAAGGCAAGGGCGAGTACCAAATCTCGGCCAACCCCGGCGGCGACGCGACGGGCCTTGGCCAGCGGATGCGCAACACCGTGCGCGACCTGGCTGAGATGGCTCAGAACAAGCGCGACCAAGCCCAGCGCATGCGCGACGACATCCCCAAGCTGCAAGCCCAGATCAAGCCATGGGGCTCAGAGCAGGAGCTCGAGGAATCGAAGGCGCGCCACATGGCCGTCATCGACCAGCTCAAGCCCAAGCAGAAGCCAGCGGCCAAGCCGGAAGGCGACGTGCGCATGAACCGCGCTGGCAACCTCGAAAGCATCTTCGCTGCGCTCGATGGCCGTGGCTTGACCCGTAAACGTGCGCTGGATGCTTTGGCAAACAACGAAAATGCTGAGACAATCGCATATATTGACAATAACTTCTGGGACATCCTCGGCGAGCTGGAAGATTCAGGAAAGGTAACTATCAAATGTTAGTCAAGTCGCTACTCTCCAAATCAATCGAGGCCGTGCTGAATGAGGCCGTACAGTCGGAGCTCTACGCTTCGCACCTCTACAAGCACGTTTCGAACCAGTTGCAGCGCATTGGCTACTTCGGTGCACAGAAGTTCTTTGCCGGCGAGAGCGCCGACGAGCTGACGCACTACCAAAAGCATGCCGATTTCCTGAACGACAGCGGCACCGTGGCCAAGCTGCCCATGCTCGAAGCGATCACCGACCCGGTGCCCACGCTGCGCGACGCGCTCGAGATCGCCTACGAAACCGAGCTCCAGCTCGGCAACGACTACGCCCGGTGGTACAAGGCCTGTTCAGATGATCCGACCGTGCAGCAGTACCTCCTGCAATTCCTCGAAATCCAACGCAAGAGCGTGGGCGAATATGGCGACCTGCTCGCCCGTATGGACCGCGCTGCCGGCAATGAAGCCGCCATCCTGATGATCGACACCGAGATGGGCGAAGGCTGATCCGATGACATGCGTTTACACGTTTGCTGGCCCTGACGGCCAGACGCTCAAGCTCACCGGCAAGCCCGCTTTGAAAGCCTACCTCGCAAGCGGTGGGCTTCAACACTTGCTGCCAATGCGCGCCGCCAAGGCACCAGCGTTCAAGCGCTCGCAGGTTGCATCCGCCGTGGCGTCGCAGGTGGACGAGCAGCGCCTAGAGAAAACCCAGCAGACGGTTCAAAACTTCTCAGGCCCGTGGGCTCAGAACATCACCATCAAGACCGTGTGGGACATCAACGACAAGACTGTGCCCAAGGACGTTCGTGAGAAAAACGCGCAGGAGCTTAAAGACAACCCCGATGCTGGGGCGCTCAAGGGTTTCTACTACGGTCAGACAAACGAAATTTACATGATCGCCTCGCAGCTCAACGGCGATCTAGACATTGCCCGCGTGCTGTTTCACGAGGCGCTTGGCCATTGGGGCCTGCACAATCTGTACGGCCAAGGCATCAAGTCCGTGCTGCAACAGATCATTGCACTGCGCAAGGCTGATACGCTGGCCAAGCTGAACGAGCTCAAGCTGCCAAAGACGCTGGCCGACGCCCGCGCTTCGGTCCTGAAAGACCAACCAAGCCTCACAGGTGCAGAGCTAGAGCAGGCCGCCAACGAGCGACACGAAGCGGCCTACCTCGAAGCCGCCGAGGAAGTGCTGGCCGACATGGCCATGGACACGCCGCAGATCGGCTTCGTGCAACGCGCCTTGGCCGCCATCAAGACATGGCTGCGTAAAAACGTGCGCGGCTTCGCCAGCATGGAATTGAGCGACGCCGAGATCATTCGCTCGTTCATCCTGCCAGCCCGAGCCTTTGTGGAGAAGGGCGGTGTTCGCGGTTCGGGAATGGCGAATGAGACACGTTTCAATCGTGCACCGGCTCCCACAACACCTGCGCCTACGACCGCTGGCCTGACGCCTCCCGAGCAAGGCCTACTTCGCCGCGTGCAGGCAGCGATCCAAGACAACTTCAACCGCTTGCGTCAGGTGCAGGAGCGCATTTCCGAGCTCACCGGCCAGCCAATCCCCGAGCGCTCGAACTACTACGGCGCCGAGACGAACCGACCGGGCCGCGTAGCCGCCCGACTGGAAGACGCCAAGCGCGATATGACCCAGCCGCTCATGGAGAAGTTGGCAAAGTCGGGCCATACGCCACAAGAGCTGATGTCGCTGCTGCACGCCCAGCACGCGCCAGAGCGCAATGCCGCAGTGGCACGGATCAACCCAGAGATGCCAGACGGCGGCTCCGGCATGATGACGGCGGATGCCAACGCCATCGTGTCGAAGTACCGCACCAACAAGGTCATGCTCGATCTGGCCAACCAAGCTCGCGAGATTACCAAGGCCACCTTGGAGCTCAAGCTCGCCTATGGCCTCATCGACATTGAGACGTTTGACGCGCTGGCCACGGCCTACAAGAACTACGTGCCGCTCAAGGGCGACGGCGAGTTTGGCCCCAAGGTCAAGCGAGCCATGGGCCACGATGAGCGAGAAGAACACATCCTCGAGAACATCGCTCGCGATTACGAGCAGGCTGTGGTGGCCGGTGAGAAGAACCTCGCCCGTCACGCCTTGTTGTCGATGGCGCTGGAAAACCCTGATTCGGAACTGTGGGATGTGAACGTGCCGCCCCGTGGCCGGTACGTCGCCGGCACGGTGTTCTCTGTGCTCAAGAGCGGCACCGAGGTGGCGACCTTCACTTCGCAGTCTCAGGTGTCCGCCTTTCTTGAAGCCAAAGGCACTCAAGCTGGGCAGTATGAAGTCATGGCGAATGGTGAGCGCGTGCGCGAGTTCGTCAAGCCGCTGCAAGACAACGAGGTGCCCGTCTACGTCGATGGCCTCTTGGTTCGCATGCAGATCAAGGACGATCAGTTGGCCGGCCAGCTCCGTCCCCTCAATGCAGACCAGATGAACCCGATCCTCGAGTTCATGCGCGGCGTCAACCGCTACCTGTCCAAGATTTACACCGGCTACAACCCGTCCTTCATCATCCGCAACACCGCCCGCGACGCGATGACGGGCACGATCAATATGATTGGCAACGAGGGAGCCGTCACCGCCGCAAAGGCGTGGGGCAACTACCCCTCGGCCATGAAGGCGCTCGCCGTCTACGCCGCCACCGGCAAGTCACCCACCGGCGAAGCCGGCAAGATGCTCGAAGAGTACCGACAGCACGGCGGCAAGACCGGCGCCTCCTATATGTCGGACCTCGAAGAGCAGGGCAAAACCCTGCAACGCATGTTCGACGACGCCTATGGCGCCAAGGGCTATCTCGCAGCAGGCAAGCCCGGCAAGGCCGCGCTGATCGCTGGCCGCAAGATCGTCGGCGGCATGGCCCACGTCATCGAGGTGATGAACCAAGCCACCGAGAACGGCCTGCGCCTCGCGCTCTACATGGCCATGCGCAATCAGGGCAAGACCGCCGGCGAAGCCGCTCAGGCTGCCAAGAGCGTGACCGTGGACTTCGACCGCAAGGGCACCATGACGCCCGCGCTCGGTGCGATCTTCCTCTTCTTCAACCCTGCCGTGCAAGGCACCGCCAACGCCCTCAAGACGCTGTTCAAGGGTGCGCACAAGGGTCAGGCATGGGCAGCGCTCGGCGCTCTGGCCGCACTTGGCGCCTATGCCGCTGGGCAAGGCATGGACGACGACGAAGACCGCTGGCTCGGCGAAGGCTGGGAAAGCCGCTCCAAGAACTTCATGCTCAACATTGGCGGCCACACCATCAAGGTGCCGATCTCGATGGAATTCGCGCCCTTCTACGCCGCTGGCGTGGCGATGGCCGAAGCCAAGCGCAACGGCACCAGCAAGATGGCCGCTGCCGGCCACATGGTGTCGTCCTTCATCGACGCCTACTTCCCGCTGCAAGGCATGTTCAGCTCCGAGAGCGACAACCACGCCCTCGATGCGGCCATGGCGACCGTGCCGACCGTGCTCAAGCCGGGTGTGCAGATCGCGGTCAACCGCAACTCGTTCGGCTCACAGATCGTGCCGGACAACGAGTTCACCAAGGACCGACCCGACAACCTCAAAATGTTCCGGGGCACCAAGGGCACGGCCTACGACGCCGCTGCGCAAGGCATCGCCAAGGGTGGCGAGGCGCTGGGCTCTGGCCGCTATGAGAACGACATCACCAAGGTGAGCCCCGAGACGCTGAAAATGATGTGGCGCACCTACACGGGTGGCCTCGGCCAGTTCGTCACCGACATGGGCGGCTTGGCCAACGTGGCCGCGCAGGATGGCACGAACCTCGAAACCAGCGACGTGCCGGTGGTCAAGGACTTTGTGAAGGTCAACAACGTGAACGCCATCCGTGGCCGCTTCTACGAGCTGACCAAGGATGCCCGCGCCGTGTCGGAAGAGTTCAAGCAGGCCAAGAAGGCTGGCGACGATCAAGCCATGGACGACATCGAGAGCCGCCCCGCCAAGGCGGAATTGCTCGGCCTCGACAAGATGATTAAGGCCACCACGAAAGCCGCTGCGGGCATCCGCGACGAGATGGTGGACGTCAACGCCGACAAGAGCCTGAGCCTTGCTGAGAAGCGGGCCCAGCTCAAAGCGCTGGAGAAGGAAGAGGAAGCCCTCTACCGAGACGCCATCAAGGCTTTTAAGAACTAAAGTGGTTTGATTTTCAAACCATCGCAGTTAGAATCCGACCAGTTTCAATCTGACCAAAAAGCACTATGGCCGAACCCACCACCGCCAGCGGCGTCTCGCTGACAGCCCTCTTCATCGCACTGTTGGGGCCGCTCGCTGGTCAGTACACGGTAATCGTCATGGCCGCTCTGGCGGGGGCGCTTTGGCCTTTATCCACCATGGAGATGCCGACCCGCCGTGCGGGTGCGGCTTTTCTCTTTCGGATTGTCTCGGCAGCCGTCCTGCTTTCAGGGTCTGGCGCTTGGTATCTCGAACAGAACTATCAGGTTCCGGCTGCTCACGGCATGGCTGTGGCAGCCTTTTTTATTGGTGCCATGGGGAATGGATGGACGCCAGTCTTCCGCGCCATGCGTGACGGCCTCTCCGCGTTTATACGCACTGTTGGCTCATCAGCAAGCGGGGGGCAGGAGAAATGATCATGTTGGCACTGCACGAAATCCTTTCAATCGCGCTCTTCTATACGTGCTTCTGTCGAGCGGTGAAGACAAATCACACAGTTAGAAAGGACGTGCTTGCTGCATTTTGGCTGCTAGGCGTCGTCTCTTGTATCGCAATGTTTGCTCCCCTTGCGTTCGGATGGCAGCCGGATGCCGTGAGCCTGTCTTTGTTGGCCTCTGTTCTGATCGTGCAAATCGTCACTGCGTCGCACTGGCGCAACGGCATACCCGAGGACTTTCTCATTGACTAGGACCACTCTCGACTGGCTCAAAATCCTCGTGAGGCTGGGCGTCAAGTCCACCACCGCAGCGGTATGGGCTCCCATTTTTTCCGAGGTCATTCAGGCTGGCACGTTTAGCGCTGGAGATAGCGAGATCGACGACTTCCTCGGCCAAGTTCTGCATGAAAGCGCCGGTTTGGAAAAGCTCGAAGAAGGGCTCTACTACAAGACACCGGGCCGCCTGATGCAGGTATGGCCAGCACGGTTCAAATCGCTCAACGATGAGCGTCCGTACCTGCGCAATCCCGAGGCTCTGGCTAATCGCGTTTACGGTGGCCGCATGGGCAACGTCAACAAGGGCGATGGCTGGCGCAACCGTGGTTCTGGCCTGATTCAGATCACGGGCGCTGACAACTTGCGGGCAGTTCAGAAGGCGACCGGCATCCCCGTCTACGATCACCCAGAGCTATTGCGCAAACCCACTGCCGAGGCGCTGCGCGTCTGCATCTCATGGTGGGAGGGGCACATCCCCGACGCCATCATGGGCAACGTCACCAAGGTGTCCAAGGCTGTCAATGGCGGCACTGTTGGGTTGTCCGAGCGCAAGGCGTTGACCGACGAGGCGCACGAGGCGCTGGCATGATCTACACCCATCTCGCCGCCGCATTGATTGCCGCCGTGCTGGCCTTTTCAGGCGCATGGACCGTGCAGAGCTGGCGCATAGACGCGATTAAAAGCGAGCGCATAATCGAGGCCAGCAAAGCCATTCAGGAGGCGCAAGCCGAAACACAACGATTGCAAGAGGTCAAAGATGAAGCATTGCGAAAGGCCAACGCACGGGCGAGCCAAAACCAGATTGCTGCTGACGGTGCTCGCTCTGAGCTTGACCGGCTGCGCGACGACATTGCCGCCAGTAATTCAGCCGCACCTTCCTGCCCCGCCAGAGCTGACCCAGCCGCCACCGCCAGAGCCCTACTCGCAGAGTGCGCAGCGCGATATTCAGAGCTGGCGTCAAAAGCTGATCGCCACGCCAGTGACGCAGTGACGATCCAGCAGGCTTGGCCAAAGTGAACTCCTAGATCGGCTCGCCATGGCTGATCCTTCGCCTCGGCCCTCACCGGTCGGGGCGTCTTTTTTGGGCGCAAATCTGCGCAAATCATCTTTGTACGGTCATGGTCAATTCGTTGGTCAAGGGATTGACAAGAGCGGCAATTCGCAAGCGATCACAACGCACTAGCGCGCGCGCAAGGTAGCCTCCTCCGCTACCAACCCCCCATCGCAGCCAGTCTCACCAAGCCTCAAATCTCCAAAAAACCCAACGATTTCAGCGTTTGGGTGGATCGAACCGTCTCAGATCAACGCACCCTAGCGCACCTTGTTGTTGGTCAGCCTGTTGGTTAGTGTCGCCTTGACCAAAGGGATTGACCAACACGGGCTCCGAAACAGGGATTCACATGCTGACCGACATCGCCTGCCGTACCGCCAAGCCGCTGAAAACGCAGAAGAAACTCACCGACGGCGGCGGCCTCTACCTGCTCGTGCTGCCGTCCGGCGGCAAGTCGTGGCGGCTGGCCTACCGTTTCGAAGGAAAGCAGAAGGCGCTCGCGCTGGGCAAGTACCCCGCCGTGTCGCTGCTCGATGCCAGAGCCAAGCGCGACGCCGCCAAGCGCAAGCTCGATGCTGGCATGGACCCAGCCGTCGAGGCCAAGTCCGACACGTTCGAATCGGTGGCCCGTCGCTGGCACGACAACGAGAAGTCAGGATGGATCGAGGCCCACGCCAGCCGCGTGCTCTCGCGCATCGAGCGCGACGTCTTCCCCGCGCTAGGCAGCAAGCCGCTCACCGAGATCACCGCGCCGGACGTGCTCGACGTGCTGCGCAAGGTGGAAGAGCGCGGAGCCTTGGACATCTCCAAGCGGCTCCGTCAGTCCATCGGCTCGGTGTTTCAGTTCGCCATCGCCGAGGGCAAGGCCACGAGCAACCCAGCCGCAGACGTGGGCAAGGCCTTGAAGCCACGGCCCAAGGTGCAGCACATGGCTACCGTCAAAGCCAGCGAGACAACCGATCTGGTCAAAAAGATTGCGACCTATGATGGCGAGCCGATCACGCGGATCGCGTTGCAGTTTGTTTTCCACACTTTCGTGCGAACCAACGAGCTGCGCCTCGGGGTGTGGTCAGAGATCGAGGGCGACATCTGGCGCATCCCAAAGGAGCGCATGAAAATGGGCCGCGAGCACGTCGTCCCATTGACGCCTCAAACGCTGGCGCTGCTCGACGAGGCCAAGCAGTACGAATCCGGTCCATATATCTTTCCCGGCTTGAGGAATAAGCCGCTCAGTCAGAACACCCTTATTTTTGGGATTTATCGTCTGGGATTTCACAGTCGCCAGACCATCCATGGCCTTCGTCGGCTGGCATCCACCACGCTCAATGAGCACGGCTGGCCGTCCGACCACATCGAGATGCAGCTCGCGCACGTCTCGAAGGATCGCATACGCGGTATCTACAATTCTGCTGAATGGCTGGAGCCGCGAAAAAAGATGATGCGTTGGTGGAGCGATTACTTATCGGCGCTTGGTGCTGATTGAGCCAATCTCCGGTCAAGCTCGTGCCACCAGTTCTGGGCAATGGACATGAACTCCGAAAAGCTCGCGGCGTTTTTGATCTTGTTGGCCCGCATGCTGATGACCCAGATGTTTTCTTTTGTATAGCCACACTGCGAATTGATGCGGTCAATGCTTGGGCTTTGGTCGTGGTGGATTTTTGTGCCCGCGACCAGTGGAATACCAAGCAGCGGGCAAACGTCGGGAATGACAATATCTTCGATCTTCAATGTGTTCTCAATGCCCATTTCTTTGGCTCTCTTCTTGCTATTGGCATGGAGCTTCCACTCTGGTGTTCCAGTTAGGCCATGCGTGAATCTGCTTTCTGCTTTCAAGCATCCGCAGCTTTTCACGCTGCCACCAGTCAGGTTGTGACTGGCGATAGTTTTCTCGCTTCCGCAGTCACACACGCAAAGCCAGCGCACGTGCTTGCGTTTCTCGTGCGCATCTACCCGAAGGACCGTCAAACGCTCAAACCTTTGGCCCGTCAGGTCCAATGGTTTGAACTGGCTGCGGTAGGCGTGCATTTTGTCGCGTCGTTTGCACCCGCAGCTCTGCGTCTGGCCCGAGGTCAGCCGACCATAGGTTGTGACGTGCTCTGTTCCGCAGTCGCACAGACACTTCCATTTGGAATTGGGTAGCGCTTCTTTTGCAGTGGTTCGACCAAACTGCTGGTTTGATATATCAATTCGCTTCATACGCAGAACACGCCTTTCACTCGGATTAAGTCACGGAAAGTGTATCATTCTTTTGTTACCTAAGCGCAGCCATCCAGTCCACGACGGTCGATTCACGCCAGCGCACGGACTGACCGCCGACGCCGACGGGCTTGGGGAATTCGCCAAGGGCGATCTTGCGGTAGATGGTGGCCTTGGACATGCCGACGCGGATGGCGACGTCGCGCAGGCGGATGAGGCGATCAGGGTTCATGGTCAGGCCCACAGTTTGCGCAGCTTGCACAGGCAAAGGTCGAGGATCGAGATGAAGGCCACCGCGCCCGACATGACGAAGGGGAAGGCGATGAAGACGCCGCTCAGGTTGGCACCCGTGATGGCCGCATAGGCGAGCAGGGAAAACCAGACGGTGAAGCCGTAGAGCAGGCTGATGACGATGTGCATGGTGCGAACCTCCGAATCACTGACCAGAGGATCGCACCATTGGTTTGAAAATCAAACCATTTGAGACAGGTTTATCGCGTCCGAGATGGATCGCGCTCGTGCTGACGGTCCCTTGTAGGTGAACACCAGCGCCACGCCGTCCTTGTATCGGCGCCCGCAGTTCAGGCAGGTATGAAACCAGTGCTGGCTCACCTGCACCGACACGAAGCGCTCAGGGCTCTTGCAGTCGCCACAAAGTGCGACGGCAGAGGTTGGGCTCAACTGGTTGCGTTTGCGCAGCAAGCTCATGAGGCCTCCACGTCAGGCGGTGAAAACTCCCATGGGCATGGACCAACTTGGTCGATGAACCGTCCCTTAGTCTTCTCCGTCTGCTTCAAGGCGGCGGCAACCGCAAACCAACCGTGGCAAGGCCAGCCCTTGCGGTCGGCCTGATGACAAAAGAACGGGACACCTTCGACGACGGACTTCATCACGTCCATCTGGGTTTGGATGCAGCCGTTCGGAACAGTCCCCGCCGTAAAAGCGCAGGACTTGCACCGCTCGTCTGGATCGCCCTGTGTCTCAGCCCAAGCCACGGCACGTTCGGCCATGCGTGCCATGTTCTCGCCCAATGCACGGCCTTCGGGAGTGACGCGCTTGTGGTCTTTCGTTGGGTCGGTCATGCCGCCTCCTTTTTATCGTCAGGCACCAGCGGCTTGAGCTCGTCGATCTGGCGGATCAGGTTGGCCATGCTGTTCTTGATTGAGCTCAGGCCGTAGTAGCGGCCTTGGATGTCGTGCTCGGCCATGGCGTACTTGACAGCGGCGATGAACGCCTCGTCATCGAAGCTGTATGAAGTGAGATCAATGCCCGTGCTTTCCTTGATCTTGCCCAGCCTGTCCATCATTTCCTTGGCGCGTTTGGTCCGGTTCTCAATCTCCCGATTGGCCCATTCTTGGCGCTGCTTCTCGCTTGCCGCCATGGTTTGCTCGACCTTGATACGCACGGCCAGCTCGTCGATCTGCCCGACGCGGCGCATCATGGCGGCCACAAAGGTGCGATTGAGCGGCTTCACGTTGTCGCGGGAAGGTGCCTTTTTCGTCTCAGTCAGGCTTCCGTTTGGCTTTAGCTCCAATAGCCCCCAGCCCACCGGCAGTTCTTCCAGCTTGACGATGTTTGGAACGGCGACAATCCACCAACGGTCACAGTAGGCGGCGATGCTTTCAGCCTTGGCTGGGTCTTTGAGCTCGCGCAGCCAATCGGAGCGCGAGGCCTTGATCTCGAAGCCATTGATCTCCAAACCACGGCTGGGCCACATGGACATGGCGATGCCGTCGGCGCTGCGGTTCGATTCAAAACCGGCAGCGTCGCGCACCTCTTCCATGAGCACCCATTCGGGCATGGCGTAGCGCTTGCGCAGCGCCTCGCGTAGTTGTGGTGTACTCATACGCCCTCCGCAGCTTTGAGGATGGTGCGCATGAGCTCGTAGGTCTTCGGTGCGCTGCGTGCCTTGGTCCAGCCGAGGCCCACCTCGTCGATGTGCGAGCGCTCGATCTGGTCCCAATTTGCGATCAGGGCCGCCCATGCGGGCGACACTTTGGCCATGAGCGGCAGCTTGGGGCGCAGCTCTGGCGCAGCATCGAGCAGCTCTAGGCAGCGGTTCAGATCGGCGGGATCAGACGGGTGGTATTTGGCCCCCCAGCCGTCCCTCGTTGCATCCACGCCTGTCAGAACCGTGAACATAGCGTCGGAGCTGAGGCCGCGATGGCCACTTGCCAACCACTTCACGGCACCGTCCGACAGGCTCGGCGTCAACTTCTTCCAGCGGCTTTGGCTTTCGTCGTCGTCATCACACTCGCACGCCCATTCAATCTCGGGCTGCGACCACTTGTGGATCAAGCCTTCCGCGCTGATTTTCAGAATGATGTAGTCGCCGTGGCCGTTGTCGCCGTGGCACAAGAAGTCGTCGGGGACATAGTACCCGCCCCACTTGGCCACGCGCTTCTTGTCCTCGTCCAGAAGCCAATACTCGCCTGCGTCGCATACCTTGAAATGAATGTCGGCCACGGTCCCTTGTGGCCAGTCCATCACCTGACCATCTGCGAGGCGAATAACTGGACACCAGAGCTCGCCGCGTTTTAACGGCGTCAGTGTGCCATTGTCGTCACTCGATCCGTTGATGGTTGCGTCTTCCCAATAGCGCACGTCCGCGCTGACCTCGATGTATGTCGCGTTCATGCTGCCACCTCGCCACCCAAGGCAGTGAGCAGGTCTTTCAGGAGCGGGCGCAGTTCGCCCGAGACGATGGCCACGTCGGCGTCAAAGGCGTCGTTCTCGTTGTCGGCTTGGTCCTCAAACACCACGTCGAGGAATTCGACCTTCTTGAGCGCCAAGGCGTCTGTCAGCACGAACGACACGCGGCTGTCGAAGGTGAGTGCCAGCTTGGTGGGAAGCTTGCCGCCCAGCACGTGCGTGCGCACCTCGTCGATGTCGAGCGGATGGCGGCCATACTTCACGACGGCCTTGGTTTCGTCGCTGGCCTTGAGCTCGCACTCGCGGTCGATGCTGAACCCTGCGGGCGGCTCTTGCTCAATGAGCCAGTGCGCCATGGCTGTGACGGGCGACTGGTTGGTGTTGACGTGGGTGACGACGATGCCGTCGAACGAGCGCACGATCTGAGTGATGGCTTCGTCAGCCTTGGCAGGGCTCGGCGCGTCGATCACGAGAAAGCCGTCCGAGGTGAACATCACCAGCGTGGCGTAGCGCTTGGGGAAGGCGTGGGGCAGCAGGCCCAGCTTCACGTCTTCTTTGATCTCCTTCATCTCCTTCTTGCCGGGCTTGCGGCCTTCGTTGTGCTCGATGCCTCTGGCACGCTCGGCGGCTTTGCGGGCGATCATGTCCGATGGCACGGACTTGGTTTCGGCCATGAGCTTGAAGATGACGTTGCCGTGGATGACTTCGATCAGTTCGCCGTTCTCTTCCCCACGCGGGGGCACGAAGCCAATGCTGTGCTCCTGCGTGGCCCCGCAGGGCACGAAGGTGTCGAGTTTGTGGATCGCGGGTACGGTGGACGCGCGGTAAATGATTGCGTTCTTAAACATGGTGATCTCCTGAATGGTTAGGCTGCGATGGCTTGGTTGTCGCTGAGGGCGTCGATGGCTGCCGATGTGGCGTCCAGCATGAGCGTGTCGGCGGCGATCAAGGCCTCGTGGTCGGTGTTGGTGAGGGCTGCGTCGTAGGCTCCGGCGTGCAGTTGGTTGCCAGCACCGCGCAGGGTGTCGGCAAACTCGGAGAAGCCGCAGAGCTCGACCTTGGCGGCGAGGGCGTGGAACTGGTCAGCCGTGGCCATGGCGAGCTGGCGGATGTGGAACTCAGCCACGAACACCGGCGCGGTTTCCTCGGCTTCGGCGAACACCTGAGCGGCTTCCTCGGCTGTGACGGTGATCTCGGGCATCACGAGGGTTTGCGCGTCCTCGTGCCAGCCTTCGGCCACTGGTTCTGTTTCAGCACCACTCGGGACAGCAGCAGGCGCGGCAGCGGCAGCCTTGCGCTCTTCGAAGGCGCGTTTCTCGGCCTCGTAGGCGGCCTTCTCGGCTTCGAACGCTGCACGCTCTTCGGCCAGCTTGGCAGCGGCTTCGCGCTCCACCTGAGCCACGCGCTCGGCTTCGACCTTCACGGCCTCGGCGGCCAACTCCTGCTTGAGCACGCGGTTGTAGAGATCGCACAGAGCCAAGATGCACTCGCGCTTGGCCTCGATGCAGTCGACCAGCAACTCGCCGAACACCTCTTCCACCGGCTCGAAAGCGTCGAGCGCGTCACGCTCGGCAGCGATCTCGTCGGATGTGCAGCCAGCGACCGCCAGAGGCAGGCCACGGATGCCGTCGATCTTGGCCTGTATCTCGGCCAGCTTGGCGGCCTTGGCTTCCTTCTCGGCCTCGATGCGGGCTTCCTCGGCTTTGATCTGGGCGTCGATGGGCTCTTCAATGGCGCGGATCGCTGCGGTGATGGCCTTGGCTTCGGCGTCGATGGCCTGCGTGCGGCGCAGCGCGGGCTCCTTGATCTCCTTGCGGACGGCTTCGAGGCCGGTGCGCAGCTTCACGAGCTTAGAGCGCACCTCCTTGGCGTCCTTCATGCCTTGCTTGGTGTCGACGGGAAACAGCACGTCGGCATAGCGCTGGCGCAGCTCGGCGATGGCGGCATCGACGGGGGAATATTCGACGATCAGGCCGGTGTAGGTGGCCGCGTCGGTGGTGTGGTTCATTTCGGTCATGGGGAACTCCTGTGGGTTGATTAAGCGAGAAGGGTGCGCAACTCGTCGCGCAGCCCGATGAGGGTGGCCTTGGCCTTGGGGGCTTTGGCCTGTTTGGATAAGAGATCGAAGGCACCGGCGGAGCGGCGCATGGCGTCGCGCCAGCCCTCGGGCTCTGCCGGTGGTTTGCCGACGACGCTGGCGGCTTCGTAAGCCTCCACATCACCGATGCGGTAGAAGATCGAGCGCTCGCCGATGCGGATGAAGGATGGGCCAATGCCCTTGGCCCTCCATCCTTGAAGCGTGCGGGCGGTCATGCCCCAGCGCTCGGCGAGCTGCTTCTCGTTCAGGCGCTCGCTCATGCCGCACCTCCTTCAACAAACTGAGGGTTGGTGCAAATGTGACTGTTGTGGTGGTCAAGAAACTCCATCACGTTCGAGAAGATGGTTTCATGGTCAGCCGGTAGTTCGTGCTCTTGGGGCTGCGACTTCGCTGTGTTTCGGCGGTAAATCGCGAGGCCAGCGCAGCGGCTTCCTGCATGAACGTGGCATTCAACAGTCGCGTCCGAGTGGCAGAGGCGGGCATACTCCTCCGGCGTTGAGCCGCCTAGCCAGCCGTTTAGTGCATCGCGACGAAGCGGACAGTCGCCGCATGCCTTGGTGAGCTGCTTGCTGGCTGGTGTCGCCTCGCCTTTGGCGATAAGTTTCTTGCTCATGCTGCACCGCCTTCCGCACCGACAATCTCGCCGGTGTTCTCGTCGATGTGCACGGGATCGAGGTTCTCGACCGTGACGGGCTGCACCACGTCGGTGGGGGTGCCAACGATGGCCGCGAGGCGTGACGACTTGCCAGCCTCGACGGCGGGGCGAGCTGGTGCGGCGGGCTGCACCACCTGCACCACCTGCGCGTCCACGATGCGGTTGGCTTCGTCTTCGTCGTAGATACCGGCGAAACCGAAGGCCAGACGTGCGCCTTGGATCAGCGTCTTGTGGCGCAGGAAGCGCTTGGTGTGGCTTTGCCATGGGCCAGCGTAGCCGCCGTCCTTGCCGCGTGGAGCCTGATACACCTCGTCCAGATACTCGCGCACGATGGTGGGGCGGTCACGGTCCTTGCGGTAGATCACCACTTCGCACCACTCGGGGCAGGGCTTGCCGCCGGGCATGGTGATGGTCTGGTCGGAGTAGTTGAACTCCATGCCGTTGAAGGCTGGGTGCTCGTTGATGATGCGTGACCAGCCATCGACCGAGACGACGGGCACCACGGCACCTTTGTCGTTGAACGCGAAGATTTCCTTCGTGAACGGGTTGAGCTTGTACTGGTCAGCCACGATCAGGAGCGCGGCCATCTGCTCGTTGGTGACGACGGTATCGCCACGCTGGCGGAAGGCCGTAGCCTTGAGGGTGTCCATGAGCTTGGCGGGCTCGATGTGGTACTTGTCGGCGAAGCGGGTGACGAGCGACGTGCGCTGCTTGGCTTCGGGCTGGGTGGTGGCGAGTTGGTTGGTCATGTCTGTACTCATACTGTTGGTGGTGGGTTGGGTTATTTCTTGACTTCGTTCAGCTTGTAGCTGTCGAGGTAATAGTTCTTTCCGGTGTCGCCGGTGGATTCGAGCGCGTCATACACGGCGTTTGCGATGTCGCTGTCATCGAATACGCCAATGATGCCGCTGGCTGACTTGTCGTTGTACGACCAGTGGATGACGTGAACCATCATGCGGCCTCCGTGATCCGAACGTTGCGGAAGGGGGGCACGGTGGCCTCGATCTGGGTGCCCTTCACCTCGGTGAGCGACACGGTGATCTTCTCGTAGCCCTCGCGGTAATAGGCGCGGAAGCTCTCTTTGTTGGTGCCAGCGCTGATCTTGCCGTTGGCCGTGGCGATGGTCTTGGCGTGCTTGATGATGGTCAGGATTTCGGCCTTGGCCGCATCCTTGATCTCCTTGGCAGCCTTCTCGTCAGCGCCAGCGGCTTTGTAGGCTTTGCACAGAGCGGCGAGGCGGGTGTTGCCACTGAGATCGACCGAAGAGCCGTCGGTGTCGCGATAGACCTGAGCGATGGTCGCGCCGTCCTTGGTGAAGTCGGGAGCAGGCTCGGCACCGGCGTTGATGCGCTGCCACATCTCGGCGATCTTGGTGCGGATCGAGGTGCCGACGTCAGTGTCACGCACGCGGATCACAGGGCGCGGCGTGTTGCCACCGACCAGAGGCGCGATGATGGCCCAATTCAGATCGGCCACTTCGAGCTGGTGTTGTGTCTGGAACTCGATGTGCACGGGTGCTTCGACCGTATCGCCGTCGTCGAGCCATGAGCGCTTGAACTGCAAGCCGTCCACGTTCTTCACTTCCATGATGCCGGGGCCGTGCTCGATGAACATGCGGCGGGCTTCGTTGTCGTCGTGGCCTTCGACGATGCCAGTGATCTGGAAGTCGAAGGACGAGCCCATGCGAACCTCGGGGATGCGCATGTAGACCTTGAAGGGCTCCACGATCAGGCCGAGGTCTTCGGCGATGCCGCGTGCGATGGCGTCTTCGAGGCGGTTGCCCCAACGCGTGCGGTCGTTGCCCTCAAACTCAGGCGCAGGGAAGGTGCCAGCCTTGAGGTGGTAGAGCTCGTAGGGTGTCTTGACGTATGCGCCAGCGCCAAACAGGGCGGCGGCTTCGGTCGAGGTGATGTCCTTCTCGCGAGCGGCCAGCCACTCGGCTTCGCTCTTGAAGGCAATGGTTTCGCGTTTCATTTGGTACTCCTGTTATGCTGGTCACATAATCGCGCCAGTGGTTTTAATGTAGCACCAATTTCGGCAATAAACAACCCCACACGAAAAAAAGTGGTGTTATTTCGTCACCACCTCATTTCGGCAGGGCTAGTTGCGGGAGAAAAGAACCGGCGTAGCGGCCTCAAGGCGCACGCTGTCGGCGTTGTAGGGGCCGCGAAGGTTGAAGCTGCCTTCCTGATAGCCACGGCGCACGCTCGCCATGACCGTGGGGCCGTCCTTGATCTTGCAGAAGGCGAAGCGGCCCAAGATGGCGGAATCGACGCCATCGGGCTTGGGGAAGAAGAACAGCCAGCCGTCGAGCCAGTCCAAGGTGCTGCCAGACGTGCGGCATTGCACGGCCACGCCGTTGTCTGGCATGGCCTCGGGCGCATGAGTGCGCTCGATGACGCCCTCTTCGTGCATGGCCACCGTGCCGTCGCCGATCATGGCCCCGATCACCGACACGCGGTGGTTGGAGAAGGTGCGCACCGTGACGCCCGCGTTCTCCACGATCCGGTGCAGGGGCTCGCCGAAGATGCTGGAGAGCTGGGCCGCCTCGTCCAGTTGAAGTTTTCTGTCGCCGCTGAACGCCAGACTGAGCTGCGAGTGCGACATGCCCATGCGCTTGGCCAGCGCTCGCAGGGAGAGGTCTTTGCCCTGCATCAAGCTCTCGAAATAACGCCGGTTCACATCTGCCATACGTCTTAACCCTCAAACGCTGGTGCGAAGCTCGCACCGTAGATGGGAAAATGCAACCGGCATGATTGTTTGGCGCGGTTCGATTGTGCTACCATGTAACCAATTTCAAACCACAAGGCGATTCGAAATGAAACTTACCGAGAAAGACATTACCGGCGCGACCGCTCGCAAGCTGCGTGAAGATGCTGGCCTCACCCAGACTGCGTTCTGGGGGCCGCTGGGCGTCAAGCAGTTCGTAGGCTGCCGCTATGAACAGGACGTGCCGATCCCGCAGGCCGTGCGCATCTTGCTGGTGGCGCATTACGTCAGCGGCATGAAGATCGACACGGCAACCCATGAAGGTGTGGCCGAGCTCACCAAGCTGGGCGCGATCCAATCCAAGCAGGCTCATGCCAAGGCGCTGACGAGCGGTGTGCGCACCGATCTGGCGAGAGCCATGAAGAGCCTCAAGATAGCGCACGACGCGCTCGATTCCATTTAACTCACTGACGAAAGACCATCATGGCACAAATCACTGGCGTATTCCGCATTGGTAAAGACGCAGAGCTCCGACGCATCCCGAGCGGCGAAGCTGTTGTCAGCCTCGCATTGGCTGCAAACTACGGACGCAAGGACAACGAAGGAAAGCGCCCGACACAATGGATCGAGGCCTCTTTGTGGGGGAAGCTCGCGGAAGCGCTGGAGCAGTACCTCGTCAAAGGCTCGCAAGTCTATTGCGTGATCTCCGATCCGCACATCGAGACATTCCAAGGTCGCAACGGCGAAGGCTTCAAGCTGGTGGGCCGCATCATCGAGATCGAGCTCGTCGGTGGCCGTCGTGACGATGCTGCTCCGCGCCAATCGGCACCCGCACGCCAGCCAGCGCCACAACGTCAGGCTGCTCCAGCGCAAACAGGCAGCGGCTTCGACGATATGGATTCAGATATTCCCTTCTGAGGATCAGCATGAGCATGGACGAAATCGACATGGCGAACGACCACATCGAGCGCGAGCTCGCGCAAAGCCTCGCTGCGGCCCGCGCCGTCAAGCCTGCACCGGTGTATCTGCACTGCCTGAACTGTGGCGAGCCCGTCACGCAGGGCCGCGCTTACTGTTGTGCTGAATGTGCCGAGGATGGCGAGCACCGCTCCCGACAACTGAAACGTGCGGGGGTGCGATGAGCCGATTCAACGTCACCCGTACCAACATCGCGATGCCCGCCGACATGGAGGGCGCTCGCCAACTTCTGTTCAAGTGCCTCGACGGCTTTGGCGAGGAAGATCGCAAGGCATGGCGCAAGCTGTGGAAGAAGCTCATCAACTTGGCACCCGGCGAAATCTTCGAGGTGCAAACCATCTTCTCGCGCTCTGGTCCATTTCACAGACGACACATGGCTCTGGAGCAAAAGGTGTTCGACAGCCAAGAGAAGTTTGACGACTTCGAGGCCTTCCGAAATTGGCTCAAGCTGGGCTCGGGCTGGGTGATCTGGGCACCGGGTGAAGATGGCACGCTGACGCCTGTACCAAAGTCTACGAGCTACGCTGCCGCCGAGCAGGGGGAATTCGAGAAGTTTCACGCTGGCGTGCTCCGCTTCCTGCGCAGCCCGCATGCTGGGCCGTTCCTATGGCCTCACCTCGAACAGAAGGCCATCGACCAGATCGAGTACATCCTGCGCGGCTTTGGCGAATAGCCGTGCCTTGAGTGGTTCGGAAATCGAAACATGACCCTGAAACGATCACCAATGAAGCCGAGCACCAAGCCCATGAAGCGTGGTGCGCCGATCAGGGCCCGTCGCAAGGCGCGGCCCAAGATCGACGGCGTGGACTACCTCGCTTTGTGCCGTGGGCAGCCCTGCTACCTCATGCTGCCTCGCGTGCGCATCCACGACATCGAGACAGTGGTGCCCGCTCATTCCAATCAGAGCCGCCACGGCAAGGGGCTCGGGATCAAGGCGAGCGACCTCTACACGGTGCCCGCCTGCTTCGCCTGCCACTTCCAGATCGACCAAGGCAAAGACCTCAGCCGCGAAGAGAAATTCGCCGCGTGGGATGCAGCTTACGCACGATGGAAAGAAGATCGTACGCGTATGCTCGAAGCATTGAAATAAATTCATGTAGAATAATCACACCATTAACAAAACGGAGTTTCAAATGGCAGATAGAAACGAGTATTCACAAGCGGCAGCACGCCGCGACGACGGGATGCAGCGGGCGATCGAGCACGCTGATGCTGTCGATATGTTTTGGTCCGAACGTGCTTACGGGCATGTCATGGACTTTTGCAGAACCCAAACCACCTTCCTGACTGAAGACGCCCGCGCCTTTGCCGAGGGCCGAGGCCTGCAAGCGCCGCCTGATGGCCGCGCATGGGGCGCCGTGATGCAGCGAGCCGCCCGCAATGGCCTGATGAAGAAGGCGGGCTACGCGCCAGCCAAGTCGTCGAACCTGTCGCCCAAGGTCTTGTGGGAGGCGCTATGAGCATTGAAGCAATGAAACTGGAATTGGAGAACATGGACGTTGCATTGTGGCGTGCGCGTGCTGCTGCCGTTCGCACCAGCCACGACCATATTCAGATTGGTCACGCCATAGATGCTTTCGGGAGGCTAAAGAAAGCCATCGCAGAGGCAGAGAAGCAAGAGCAGGGTGAGTCTGTGGCGAAACCGACTGTCGAAATGCTTGCTGTGTTTAAGGAGGCGTGGAAAGGCGGCTCTATTTGGACTGACCGCGTGACGTTTGCGCTGTCTGAGGTGTTCCGAACTTCCAAGCTCTACACCACACCACAACAACGCAAGCCGCTGACGGATGAGCAGTGCGACAACCTTGCGGCAGAAATTATGGATGCTGTCGCAAAAGAAAAAGGGCTTGACCACGCTATGCACTTGAATTGCGACATAGCCACGCAAACGACTCTGAGACGAGCGATAGTTCGAGCCGCCCACGGCATTAAGGAGCAGGAATGAACCTCAATGATATGAAGCCAGCAGAGCTACGGGCTGCAATGAAGGGCGGGACAACGGCTTGGGGAGTGATTGGCAGCGCAGCCGAGCACGTGCGCTACAAACTTGCGCTTCCGAAAATCAGGGCACGCAGACAGTGCCATTGCGGGTGCGGAACTAAGGCCACGCACGCAAAGATGGCTAATGGCGTGATGCTTGGAAGTGGATGCGAGCTATCTGTTCAGCGATGGGTGAAGGATGCCGCCAATAGCATCGCGAAAGGCGGTGCAGCATGAGAGCCGCCGCCCTGATCCTCGCACTGGCCGCCAGCTCCGCGCAGGCGCAATTCGTGGACGGCAATGAGCTGTTCGCCCGCATGACTGGCAACGCTGCGCAGGTCAACAACGCCGTGGGCTACGTCATGGGCGTGGCTGACGCCGAACTCGGCACGCTCTGGTGCCCACCTGCCAACGTCACGGTGCGGCAGGTGTTCGACATGACCAAGCAGTTCTTGGAGGCCGTGCCAGAGAAGCGCCACGAGAGCGCTTCTGCCTTCGTGATCGCCGCAACTCGCGTGACATGGCCGTGCAAGCCCAAGCAGGACGCCAAGCCAGCGAAGGGGGCGATGCTGTGACCCGCGCGACTGTTCGACTAAAGCTGGTTGACGGCCAGTGGTACGCATTTGGCAAAGGCCCGAAGTGGCAACGCAATCTGTTGCTGGTCCAAGCCATCAACTTTTGCAAGCGCCTGAACCGTGCACGGGGGCGAGCATGAGGCCCATCTGCGCCATGTGTGGACGCCCCACCGCACCCTTCGTGATGATCGGCAACGAGGCCATCGGTCCAAAGTGCGCCCGCAAGGCTGGCTTCACCGGAAAGACCACCAAGGGCAGCCGCGTGCGATACGTCGGCAGAGCTCCAACCAAACCCAAGGGACCACAAACCCTCGACCTTTTTGAAGACCAAGACCTATGACTGACGAACCCATCAAGCACAGCCACTACTTCAAACCCGTGATTGGCCTCACCCACATCGACGTCTACCGCGTGCTGGAGCTCTTCAACGTGACCGACCCCTGCGTCCAGCATGCGGTGAAGAAGCTGCTCGTCGCTGGCGGCCGTGGCGCGGGTAAGGACATGACCCAAGACATCCAAGAGGCCATCGACACCCTTAACCGCTGGCTCGCCATGCGCGTTGAAGACGACTTTGCGAAGGGTGCGCAATGATCCATTCAGGCCTACCAACCCGAAAGCGCAGAGCAGAGCCCGAGTTTCAGATGCAGGCCGCTCTGTTCACATGGAGCCGACACCCTGCCGTTCGCAAGAGCTTCCCAGAGCTCGATCTTCTGTCATGCAGCCTCAACGGCGTGAAGCTAACAGCCGCTCAAGCGGGCAAGGCAAAGGCCGCTGGCATGCTCAAGGGTGAATACGACATCAAGCTGCCGGTCGCGAGGGGGCCGTTCATCGGCCTAATCATTGAGATGAAAGCAGGCCGCAACAAGCTGACGCCCGAGCAAATCTGGTACGGCGAGCGCATGGCCCAAGAAGGCCACATCACCGCCGCGTGCTGGGATTGGGAAGACGCCAAGGCCATCATCATCGGATACCTGAGTCAAGACCTCATCGTTCGTGGCTTAGATGGTTCGGTTTCAAGACCAGTGGTGAAGTCAGTGTAGAATTCGTGCGCCCGACACTTCTCGGGCACCACGCTTGGCAGCGTGTTCAGAGTGGCCCCATGGGTCGTGTCTGCCGGTTACTCACCGGTCTGCCAACTTCTGAAAAGAAGAGACACGAGCCATGGGGTTTTTTTATTTGGAAAAACCATGCAGTCAAAAAGAAAAGCAATCTCGAAGAAAACCCGGTTCGAGGTTTTCAAACGGGACGGGTTTAAGTGCGTCTACTGTGGCGACCACCCGCCAGAGGCAATCCTCCACGTCGATCATGTGCACCCTGTCGCCGACGGCGGTGGGAACGAGATCGACAATCTCGTGACGGCGTGCCTCCCCTGCAATCTGGGGAAGGGTGCCCGACTGCTCGACGACATCCCCAAGACATTGAGAGAAAAAGCCGCCGAGGTGGCCGAAAGAGAGGCCCAGCTCCTTGGTTATCAGCAAGTGCTCGAAGCCAAGCGCGAGCGGATCGAGGATGAGCTTTGGCGCGTCGCCGAGATCATCCAGACAGGGAGCAGCACGTCAGGCCTGAACCGCCAATGGTGCGAGAGCATCAAGCGCTTCAATGAGCGCCTCGGCGTGCACCAAGTTCTAGAGGCGGCTGAGATCGCGCGCGCTCAGTACCCATACGGCGGCAAGCGCACATTCCTCTATTTCTGCGGGGTGTGTTGGAACCGTGTTCGTCAGATCGAAGCGGAGGCTGCATAATGGCACGCGCACGCAACATCAAACCCAGCTTCTTCACCAACGACACCTTGGCCGAGATCGCGCCCTTGGGCCGTCTCTTGTTTCAGGGGCTTTGGTGCCATGCCGACCGTGAAGGGCGCATGGAGGACCGCCCGCGCAAGCTCAAGGCCGAGATACTCCCATACGACGATTGTGACGTGGAAGAGCTGTTAGACGGCTTGGAGCAGCGTGGTTTCATCGCTCGCTACGAGGTGGGGTCGCGCCAGTTCATTCAGGTGGTGAACTTCTGCAAACACCAGAACCCCCACATCAAAGAACCGGCCAGTGCGATACCGGCCATGCCAGAGAACGATGCTGGCACAGTGCAAGCACCGTTCGACTTCGGAACTGGCCCGGCTGATACCCTTAACCCTCATCCTGATCCCCTTAACCTGATACCGGATTCAATCACCCCAACCTCGGCCAAGCCGAAGAGCGGGTATGACGATGAATTCGAACAGGTGTGGGCTCGCTATCCAAGCCGACCCGGTGCGAGCAAGGCCGACAGCTTCAAGGCGTGGAAAGCTCGCATCAAGGAGGGCGTGGACCCTCGGCTGATGGCCGATGGCGTGCTGCGCTATGCCGCCTACTGCGAAGCCTCGCAGACTGAGCCCAAGTACATCAAACAGCCCGCCACGTTCTTCGGCCCCGGTCGCCACTTCGATAGCGACTGGACCGCAACGGCTCCGCGAGCGCCGGTGAGCGCCGCCAGCGAGCGCAACCGCAGCGTCATGTCTGGCCTAACCCGCAACCTCATCGGAGGACCATCGAATGTCAAACTACTCGGAAACTGAATTCTGCAACCCCGACGACGGGCTCGACTACATCTTTGCTCGCATGGGTGCGATCTACGGCGCGGCCTTCATCCGCCATTGGGACGGCGTTGACCCTGAGCTGATCCGGCAGGTGTGGAAGGAAGAGCTCGGACGCTTCCTGACCTACCGCCCCAGCATGGACTACGCCATGGGCCGCCTGAACGCGGATTTTCCGCCCTCGGCCATCGCCTTCAAGAACTTCTGCAATGCCGGACCGATGGTGCCTCGCAAGCCGCACAGCACGCTTGAGTACCAGAAGCCCGAAACCGTCATCACCGAAGAGGGCAAGCGCAAGGGTATGGCCGATCTCAATGCGCTGAAACAGAAATGGAAGGTGGCATGACATGCACGACATCATCACGACCACCCGAGCTTCTTGGGGATTATCAGAAGCACCTCGATCACCTCATCGCCATGGCGAAGGTGGAGGGGTTCAAAGCCTATGCGTGGAAGAGAGCGCAAGCGATGGACGAGGATCAATCCGGCCTGTGGACGGGGATCGCCAACGAGCTCAAAGCTACTATGACCGCTTCCACCGATGGGCAGGCAAAGGGCTAGGCGTGCGCGGCCCCATGCAAGGTGAGACGCCACTGAGCAAGGCCGAGGTGGAGCACGGCATCGAGGTCGGAATTATCGACGCGCTGCCCGTGCGCCAGCGTGTCAAGCAGGTGGGCGAGTGGGAGAAAAAGAGCATCGAGCACATGGCAAAAGCTCATCCGTTTGATGGTTTGCTTGTCTAAATAAATATTTTTGCAGCATACGGCCGAAGTCGATAAAATATTGTTGTAGAATTCAGTTACCAAAATCGTTGGTTTATTTAATTGGAGAAGAAATGGCAGATATTCTTACCATTGCAGAACGTGCGCAAGTCAATCGCATGATCAAGATCAAAGCAATTATTTTCGTCGTAGTGTTCCTTGCCGCCGCCGGCGCTGTGGCCCTCGACCTTTTCGTGTGGAGGGCATGATCATGATCAGCTTCTACACCCGATACCTCGAGATTTCCCAAGCCCATACCCTGCCCATCGACCTGACCGCCGAGCGCCTGCTCGCGCTGATCACCATGCACGACGCACAGGGCAAGCGCATGACCGTGACGGACGCCATGGTGCTTCGTGATCTAGCCTCGCCGGCCACGATCCATCGCAAACTCGACAACCTGCTCGATGAGAAACTGATCGACCAGAAGTTCGAAGGCCGCAATCGCCGCACCAAGTACCTCGTGCCAACCAAGAAGGCGCTCGAGCACTTCTCCAAGCTGGGCTTGGCCATTGCCGAGGCGGGGGTGGCCTGATGGCAAAGAAATCCAACGCCCAGCGCCTTGAGCGCCTTGAAGGTATCTGCATCGGAGCGGGATTCCTTCTCATGAAGCTGCACGCTCAGTATGGCAACCAGCTCGGCGAAGGCATGCGCGAGCAGGTCCGCCACTGCATCCAAGACTGCAACGCCGTGAGCCGCGCAGTGTCGCAGCGTGAGCAAGCCGCGATCATGAAGGAGGCAGCATGAAGATCACCAAGGAGCGCACCGACAAGCGCGGCAAGCGCATCGTGACCGTGGAGCTTGACGCAGGCGAGCACATCGTCGCCTTCAACCCAAACGCCCACTATCGCACGGGCTACCCGCTCGAGGATGTGGTCGGCGGCCACATCATTCTGGACAGCGAGCACGTAACTTGGTGCTCCATTGAGCAGAGGTGGGTGTCATGACGTGGCCCTTCCCAGCTCAGCCAATTCCAGCCGGCGGTAAGCCGCCCCGTTTCAACCCAAACAATTTCGAGGACGCACCGCTATGAAAGACAATCTGAGGAATATCCATCGTCAGGCCCTCGAGCTGGTCAATCAGGCATGTGAGCTGGGCTACGTCATCACCATCGACACCGTGCCAGAGCAGCCGTTGGCTATGGGCAATCACACCATGGTGGTGAACGTGCGCCCTGCCCGCCAGCTCGACCCCGTGACCATCGCCATGATCGAGGACGAAGCGCAGGCGCTCGCCGATCTGGATGACAAAGACGAGGACGAGGACTGGTCTTGCAGCCATTGTGGCGGCCCCATGCACCGCACCCAGATCGGCTACCACAACCAGTGCGGCGACTGCGGACGCATGGAGCGCGTCGAGCGGGAGGCGCCATGAAAGCCCTCGCCACTGTCATCATCACCATCGCCGTGGTGCTGGGCCTTCTGGTCCTTGGCGCCTACCTAGACGGCTATGCCGAAACCCACCAAACGAAAGAGCAACAGCAATGACGAAACAACCACAAATGAAATACAACCCAGCGAACGGGCTGCGCTTCATCGCGGAGAGCTGGACGGCAACGAGCTGGCGAAAATACTGGCCAGAGCGCGAGTGGATTTACAACCCGTACAACGGGAAGACGCGCCATCCCGAGGATGTGATCGCCGATCCCTTCGGTGAATTCGTGGCCCTGCCAGCGGAGGCCGCATGAGCTCAAAAGATACCGGCGGCCCAGCGTTTCCAGTTACATCTGAGAATTTCAGAAACTCTCAATCTGGCGTAGGCATGACCCTGCGCGACTACTTCGCTGCCAAAACGATGCAGGGAATGCTCTCCGACGCGAATGCCATCATTGAAGAGACTGGCGAGAAACTAACGCTTCCAGACGATGCCGAGTCAATCGCCGAAGCTTCATACATCATGGCCGACGCCATGTTGAAAGCGAGGGCGGCATGATCCTCGACTGTCTCCCCAGCGTGCTCCTCATGGTCGGGCTCATGCTTACCGGCATTGGCGTGTTCATCGGCTTCATGGGCTGGTGGCTGCGCCGAGAATTCAGGGGTGAGCTATGAAGCCCAAAAACACCAAGGCGGACCGCATCCGTACCATGCTGCGCGGCAGAACCAAGGGAATGTCGGCGCAAATGATCGCGGACCACTTCGATCTCGAATCCGGCTATGTGCGCGTGCTTTTGACCCAGATGCCCGACACGTACATCGAGAGCTGGGATCGCACGAAGTCAGGCCGAGGCTACCTTGCGATATGGAACGTCGCCTATCTCCCGCCAGACGCCTTACGCCCAAAATCCGCACCCGTGGAGCGCCGTGTCTACGATGCCAAATACCGCCAGAGGATGCGCAGGATCAAGGTGCCTGACGTCATTGAGCCAGTGAAGGACATCGAGCCCATCGAGCCTGTCCAGATCGTCGAGCCCGTCGAAATCATTGAGCCCGTTAAGCTGGAAGTTGCCGTCGAGGCGCCCGCGATCCAGAGCACAGGACCAAAGACACGCTGGGTTACACCGCCCCCATGGGCAAACTGAAAGGACCGTATGACTACTAAACTCGATAGCACCGGCACAGCAGCCGTAGACCACAACTATTTCTGGCAGCCCATGTCGACCTGCCCACGCGGCGTCAAGGTGCAGCTACTCGGCAAAGGTGGCGTGGCTCTCTACGGCCAGTACCACGGCAAAGACAATTTCTACACCCATTGGGCACCCCTGCCCAAGCTACGCAAGGAGCAGCCATGACCAACGCCTTCACCATCGACCGCAGCAAGCCGAGCATCGCCATCGAGCTCGACAAGAACAACCGCCACCGCCAAAAAATGACCAAGTGGGTGAGCGAGCAGCGCGAGAAGGGCAAGGAGCCCATGCGCATCGCGTTGCCCAACACACCAGAGCCAAAGAAGGTAAGATAACGGTCCGGCCCGTGAAAGCGGGGGCCATGAAGTCAAGCCCTGACCATCTACCGATGGAGCTACAGACGGGGCTTGTCTTGATGGTGGTAAGGCAGCGACGGGTCAGCGCCGTCGCACGTGCAAGAAATTCAGCCGCTGCTTTATGCGAGTGCCTTGCCATCATCGACATCACGCATGGGGATTGCGGACGCTGCGAATGGAGACGCAGCGCTGAGCATCTGTGTAGCAGCAAAACCCAATCCCCAGCCGTGATGGTCAAGCAAGAAGCACAGGTACTTAGTGGACCGAACGGCCTTGTCGGATTGCGGGATCGCGGTCGCCATCAACATTTTGGGGAAAGCGGATGCTGTGCGGAAAGGAGCCTCAAGGCGACCGAGCAATTGCCACAGATGCAGCGAGTACCCGACCCTTCGCATACAATCGCCCCCAATGCGCGGGGCTCGACCACTCTTCAATCTCGGAATCGTCCACCGGGCAAAAAGCCCATGATGTCTAAGCGATGCGGCCCGCCAGTGTTTTCAACGCATCGACAGGGAAAGTCGCGGTCAGCCGCAAGTAAGGAGCGGCAAATCATGGGAACGGACCAAAAGGGCGGGGGAATACCCTCGATCACCAGATGAAAAACTCGGTGATGTTATCCGTCAGGGCTCGCATGTAGCCCCCGACGTACTCTCGGCTGGGATCAAGGTCGAGCGAAGCCGACGCAATCTCCAGCGCGTCCGACACCCGATCAATCAGGGGCATGCAGACCTCGGCAGGGCGAAACATGGCAAAGAACTCTGGGGGCGGCACTTCACCCATCTGGGCCGCATGCAGCACCCGCGTGACCCCATTGCCCATATCTTTCAGCACCAACGACACGGCACAGGGTGATTGATCCGGTGGCCGATCCGGTAGCTCAGTCGATGCGTTTACCATTGTCCTCTCGTGGTTCGGTTATGCTACCATCTGGTTAGGTTAACGAATCAACCGACCGCTACCGGACAAACCATCGGGGCTAAATCGGTTTGAAGTCAACAAAACTTGACACTCCAAAAACGCAGATGGCACCCCCTAAAAAGACAACACCTCGACCCAAAAAAGCCTCAGCTCCAGTCGCTAGCGGCAAAGTGCCGCGCAAAGGAGGGAGCTGGAAGGTGATCGGCACGGAAGGAGCACCACCTCCCGCCAAGGCCAAGCCTGCCCCAAAGGCCGCAAAGAAGCCTGCGCCGAAGAAGGCCACCCCACCAAAGGATAAGACGAAGCCAGCGCCCAAAGAGCGCGGACGCCCGAGCATCTACACGCCCGAGCTGGCCCGTTCGATCTGCCTTCGCATTGCCGCAGGAGAATCGGTCCGCTCTATTTCCCGCGACGAAAACATGCCAGCCGAATCGACGATCCGGTCTTGGGCAGTGGACGACATTGAAGGTTTTAATGCGCAATACACGCGTGCGATCCAAATTCGCGCCGTCGGTTGGGCCGAAGAAATCATCGAGATCAGCGACGACGGCTCGCAGGACACCTACATTGACCCCGCCACAGGCCAAGAGCGAACCAACCACGAGATCGTGGCTCGCTCGCGCTTGCGCACCGATAACCGCAAGTGGATGCTTTCCAAGGTGTTGCCAAAGGTTTACGGCGACAAACTTGACGTGAACCATGGTGTTCAGCCAGAAAATCCGCTATCGTCTTTGCTCCAGCGTATTGCTGGAAGTGGACTTCCCGTGATTAAGGACGAACCGACGTGACGCAAGCTGGCATTTACATGCTCGTCAACAAAGTGAACGGCAAGCGATACGTGGGATCGAGCCGGAATTGCCTGCGTCGCAAGGGCGAGCACATTAGCCGACTGCGTCGTGGTGCGCACATCAATACCAAACTCCAAGCAGCTTGGAATAAGTACGGCGAGCACAACTTCGAGTTCGTAGTGGCCTTCTCAGTTTTAAGCCACGACGACATTGAGAGCGTCGAGCAGCAGTTTCTCGATGAAATGCAGGCTGTGCAGACTGGCTACAACCTAGCGCCAGTCGCGGGCAACACTGCCGGATGGAAAGCACCGCCAGAGACGCGCAAGCGAATGTCAGAGGCGGCCAAGAGGCGCGACAACTCTATCCAAGTTGCCATCATGGCTGAGGCCACGCGCGGCAAGAAGCGCCCGCAATACGTGATCGACGCCATGCAGGCAGGGCGAAAGGCCAATCCGATCACCGTGGAGACGCGCAGCCAGATGGCAAAATCGGCCAGAGCGCGGAGCCGCTACTCGGATGCAGACAGGGAGGAAATGGCACGACTGAGGGATAGCGGCATCGGGCTGCGCGAGATCGCCCGCAGGTTCAACACCACGAGCCACGCTGCCATCGCGATTTACATACGGGACTGGAAGAATGGCCTCAGAAGTCAGTGACCCAATGAAGGAGCTTGAGGCGATCCTGTCCGACCCGATCAAGAGGATCAATTCGCTCTACAAAATTATCATCAAAGGTGATGATGGTGAGGACGATCTCGTCGTCCAATTCAAGATGAACCGAGCACAGCGCCGGTTCGTGGAGCGTTTGCACAACAGAAATGTGATCTTGAAGGCACGGCAATTAGGCTTCACGACGCTCGTGTGCATCGTCTGGCTCGACCACGCGCTGTTCAACAACAACGTGCGCTGCGGCATCATCGCTCAGGACCGCGAGGCGGCCGAGGTGATCTTCCGCGACAAGGTGAAGTTCGCCTACGACAACCTGCCGCCCGAGCTCAGAGAGCAATTCCCGCTCGCCAAGGACAGCGCCACCGAACTGCTCTTCGCCCACAACAACAGCTCGATCCGCGTGGCCACGTCCATGCGCTCGGGCACGATCCACCGCCTGCACATCTCCGAGTTCGGCAAAATCTGCGCGAAGTACCCGCAGAAGGCCGCCGAGGTGATGACCGGCTCGATCCCCGCCGTGCCCAAGACCGGCATCATCATCGTGGAATCCACCGCCGAAGGGCAGGAGGGCGAGTTCTACGACATGACGCAGCGCTCCATGGCCCTGCACGACATGAAGCGTGAGCTCACCTTCCGCGACTATCGCTTCCACTTCTTCCCATGGTGGCAGGCGGCTGAGTACACGATGGACGCCAAAGACCTCGTGCTCGGGCGCAAGGACGAAGAGTATTTCACCCAGCTCGAGGCCACCGAAGGCACAGAGATCACGCCAGAGCAGCGCGCATGGTACGTAGCGACCCGCGACGCCGACTTCGCCAGCAACCCCGAGCGGATGTGGCAGGAGTACCCATCCACCCCGCAAGAGGCCTTCCAGCGCTCGACCGAGGGTTGCTACTACGTGCAGGAGATGGCCGCCGCTCGCAAGACGGGCCGCATTACGCAGGTGCCGTGGGAGAAGGCGCACCCCGTCAACACCTTCTGGGACATCGGCCTGAACGACGAGATGGCGATCTGGTTTCACCAGCGCATCGGCATCCAAGACCGCTGGATCAGGTATTACGAGAATTCAGGCGAGACGTTTGCCCACTACGTCGCCGAGATGCAAAAGCACGGCTACATCTGGGGCCGCCACTACCTGCCGCACGACGGCGACACGCAGCGCCTCGGCATGGAGAAGAACTGGACGCCGCGCCAGATGCTCGAAGAGCTCGGCCTGCGCAACGTCGAGATCGTGCCGCGCATCGACCGCGTGCAGACCGGCATCCAGATGACCCGCGATGCCTTCTCGACCTCGTGGTTTGACGAGCATGGCTGCGCTCAAGGCCTTCGCCACCTCGATATGTATCGCAAGGAGTGGGACCCCCAACGTGGCGTGTGGAAGGACGAACCCCGGCACGACAAGGCATCCAACGGCGCCGACGCCTTCCGCCAGTTCGGCCAGATTCGGTCAGAGCTCACCGCAAACGCGTCTACTTCGGTAAAACGCAGCAAACCGCGCAGTTGGCGCACGGCATAATTGAATACGGCAACCCGCTGGCCGTTTTCAGCGGGATTACAGGAGAGAACCATGAATGATTTACAACAAGAGATTGACGCCAAGGCCGTAGCGCCCCGCATCAAGCCCACCGACATCGAGGACAACATCGTCAGCGAGACGTACTTCACCGCAGCCGACGGCTTCGCGTGGGCCAACCAGTGCACGCTCGAGGACGAACACCCCCTGCACCTGTTGACCTTCTGCGTGCTCACGCTGCGCAACGGCTTCACGGTGACGGGTGAGAGCGCCTGCGCCAGCCCTGAGAACTTCGACGCCGAGATCGGCCAAAAGGTCGCCCGCGAAAACGCGATCAACAAGATGTGGCCGCTCATGGGCTACGAGCTCAAAGGCCGCCTGTACCGCATCGAGCAGCTTCGCAAGGAGGTAGGTGCAGCATGAAGACCTACATCGGAACCAAGATGATCCGCGCCATCGCCATGACGCGCCAGAAATACAACGACTTCCGTGGCTGGGTGCTGCCGGCGGACGAGAACGGCGACGACGCCGGCTATCTGGTCGAGTACCTCGACGGCGGCAAGCCCAACACCTCGCAGTATGCGGGTTATGTGAGCTGGAGCCCTGCCGAACAGTTCGACGCGGCCTACCACCCCACGACCGGACTGACATTCGGCTTCGCCCTCGAAGCCCTCAAGCTGGGCAAGAAGGTCGCCCGCGAGGGCTGGAACGGCAAAGGCATGTGGCTCTCACTGTCCGGCGTCGTGGCCATGCCCGCCGAAGTGGCCGCCGAGAAGTTCTGGTCGAGCAACAATCGCCAGTACGCCCTCGACAATGGCGGCTACGCCAAGGTGCTGCCCTGCATCACCATGAAGACCGCCACCGGCGAAATCCTCATGGGCTGGCTCGCCTCCCAGACCGACATGCTCGCCGACGACTGGCAAGTGGTCGCCTAATTTCATCACCAAGGAGTATCCCCATGGACATCACAATGATCTTCCCCCTGCGCATCGGCTCGTTCAATCGCTTGATGCCGACTGCCGTGCTGCAACGCTTCTACAAGGCCGCGCCCAGCAAGAGCCCCAGCTACACCAAGAGCGGGCCGGGCCGTAAGCACCGCCAAGGCAAGCCCGTTGGCGTGTGGGCCTGATGGGTCAAACCCTCATCACGTGGTGGGTGTGGACGGCTCGCCCGTTCATGCTCCACCCCATCCAGACCATCAAAGACCAGTTTCGGCGCGAGCCCGTGACCGAGGACGACCTCGCCGCGCTGACGCCCGAAGAACGAAAGGCATTGAAATGAATATCGAACAGCGCCGCCTCACAAAGCGCCTGACCGATCCGCACATCGGTCGAACCGTCGGCTTCCTCGATCAGCACGACCGCTTCGTGAGCATCGAAGAGAGCAAGGCCATCATCAAAGACGTGCTGGCCATGCCGGAAGCCAAGCGGGTCGCACAGTGCGACACCATCCAAGGAACCATCCAATGAAAATCTTTGACGAAAAACCAGCCATCGACCTCACCCGTCACCACTTCATGCGCGAGCTGGGCGACCTCGTGGTGTTCGGCACGTGGGTGATGAACGACGATCAGGAGGACACCGAGCCCGCCCTCGTGCTCCTGCCGCGCTATCGTCCGCCGAGCAGTGTGGTGCCTTGTGTGGTAGCACTTTCAGCGGCTTATCTCTATAATGACCCCAAATATTGCGTCAGAGCCGCAAAGGGCATGGCCAAGGCATTAGGGTTCGAAGACAGTATGAACACGACGCATCGCATCGCGGACATTCTGCACTCGCACCTGCCGGACCTTATCAGCATGCCCGTCGATCCATCGCAGGCCGTGGTGGTGGGAACGGCGGACGTGAATTTCGGTGACGGTCAGAAGAAGACCGTCGAATTCTTGGATTACGAGCAGACCAAGCAGATTTAAGGGGCAGCAATGTTCGACATCAACGACGCGAATCTCACCCGCGTAGACAAATTCGCGACGCCAGTGGACCGTTTACCGCACCATAGTTCGTCGGTCGAACCAACGCCCCCCAAGAGCGAGCTCGATAGCGACGACAAGCAGGGGCTTCACCGCCGCCTCTTGTCGTACTATCGCCAAGAGCTCGACCGCCAGAGCGAGAACCGCTTTCAGATGGCGATTGACGAGGACTACTACGACAACATCCAGTGGTCCGAAGAGGAAGCCGCCCAGCTCAAAGAGCGCGGCCAAGCCCCCATCGTCTACAACGTCACCTCACAAACGATCAATTGGGTGATCGGCTCCGAGAAGCGTGGCCGCACGGATTTCAAAATCCTGCCGCGTGAAGAGGAAGACACCCGCCCCGCCGAGATCAAGACCAAGCTCTTGAAGTACCTCAGCGACGTGAACCGCCTGCCATTCAGCCGCAGCCGCGCCTTTGAAGATGCGATCAAGGTCGGCTTGGGCTGGCTCGAAGACGGCGCACAGGACGAGGACGACGGCGAGCCGATCTATTCCCGCTATGAGAGCTGGCGCAACATCCTGCACGACAGCGCCTCGACCGAACTCGACTTCTCCGATGGCCGTTACATCTTCCGCTCCAAGTGGGTGGACGTGGACGTCGCCAAGGCTCTTTTCCCCGGACGTGAGGCACAGATCGACGATGCAGTTGTGGACGCCAGCCTTTATGGCTCATTTGACATGGTGGATGGTGACGTCCCCATGGACTACATGGAGTTCGACCGCTCCAATTACGCCGTCGCTCGAACCCTCGTCACCCACAAGCGCCGACGCGTTCGACTGATCGAATGTGAATACCGCGTGCCTGAGAAGGTCGAGCGCCTCAAGGGCGGCGTGTTCAAGGGTGAGATTTACGACAAGACCGATCCCCGCCACGTCAAGGCCGTACAGTCCGGCGCCTCCGCCGTCGCCAACAAGGTGATGATGCGCGTGCGCTTGGCTCACATGACGGTCAAAGACCTGTTGTGGGAAGGCCCGAGCCCATACCGCCACAACCGATTCCGCTTCACGCCCGTGTGGTGCTACCGCCGTGGCCGCGACAACCTGCCTTACGGCATGATCCGCTCGATCCGCGACATTCAGGACGACGTGAACAAGCGCGCCTCCAAGGCGCTGCACATCCTGAGCTCCAACAAGGTCATCATGGACGAAGGCGCCCTGCCCGACACCATGACCATGGACGAGTTCGCCGAAGAGATCGCCCGCCCCGACGCCATCATCGTGAAGCGCGCCGGCAAGGAGATGACGATCAACGCCGAGCGCGACCTGGCTGCACCCCACCTCGACCTGATGAGCCGTGGCATCAACATGATCCAGCAGGTCGGTGGCGTCACCGATGAGCTCTTGGGCCGCACGACCAACGCCGTCTCAGGCATCGCCGTGCAGAAGCGTCAGGAGCAGGGATCGCTCGCGACCAACAAGCCCTTCGACAATTTGCGCCTCGCCGCCCAGATGCAGGGCGAGCTCCAGCTCAGCCTGCTCGAGCAATTCTGCGACGCGCAAAAGACCTTCCGCATCACCAACGAGCGCGGCACGCCCGAATTCATCCAGATCAACAACGGCATGCCCGAGAACGAGATCACGCTCACCAAGGCCGATTTCATCATCTCCGAAGCCGACTGGCGCAACACCATGCGTCAGGCCGCAGCCGAGCAGCTCATGGACATGATCGCCAAGATGCCTCCGCAAGTGGGCCTCATGTTGCTCGACCTCGCCGTGGAGAGCATGGACCTGCCCAACCGCGAAGAGATCGCCAAGCGCATCCGTGCACAGAGCGGCATGAAAGACCCCGACCAGAAGGAGCCAACCCCCGAAGAGATGCAGCAGGCCGAGGCGCAAGCCAAGCAGGGACAGGCTCAAGAAGCCATGTTCATGGCCGAGCTCGATGGCAAGGTGGCCGACGCCGACAAGAAGAAGGCCGACGCCCAGCGCGCCATGGCCGCCGCCGAGCGCGAGCTGGGACTGGCGATCAAGGATCGCGTGGACGCCACGGCAACAGCCATGACGGCTGCGCAGATGGTCATCACCATGCCCACGACCGCCAAGGTGGCCGATGGCATCCTGCAAGAAGCAGGCTGGCGCGACTTCACAGCCTCCGCCGTATCGGGTGGCCTGCCACCCATGCCGCCACAGCCACCCCAGCCAGAGCCGCAGCCGGCGCCTGAGCAGGCCATGCCACCAGAAGCCATGCCACCGGAGGCAATGCCTCCCGAAGCAGCGCCACAGGGCATGCCGCCACAGGACATGCCGACAGCATAGAATTGGGCCTGACCCAGAAACGGGGCGAAAGCCCCACCAACCACTCCAAAGGAGCTTTTGATGACGATGGAACACGACATTGACGATGGCCTGACCGACGAAGAGCGCTTGGCTCTCGTTGATGATGAAGGCGACGCGACCGATAACGTCGCAGACCCCAAGGCCGACGACGCCGAAGCCGCTGCCGAAGCAGCCGCCACCGATGGCGCCGAGGCTGACGCAGCCAAGGCCGCAGCCGATGCAGCCGCCGCAGCCACAGCCGCAGCCGCGACCACCGAAGAGGCGGACCAAGCAGCAGCCACGGCAGAAGCCACACAGGCCGCGCCCATCCTGATCGCCCCCGTGGTGGAGGATGCAGCCGCCAAGCTGGCCGAGATCGACACCAAGAAAGAGGCTTTGCTCAACCAGTTCGATGATGGCGACATCACGATGCGCGAGTACCAGAAGCAGGTCGCCGAGCTCGACAAGGACATGCGCCTGATCGAGCGTGCTCAGGACCGCGCCGAGCTGGCCGGTCAGATGGAGCAGCAGCGCCTCCAGAACGATTGGAACGCGACGTGCGCCGCCTTCGTGTCGACGCATGCCGTCTACAAGGACAACGCCCGCCTCTACAAAGCGCTCGACGCCGAGGTGCGTGAGCTGGCCACCAAGCCCGAGACGGCTCAGTGGACCGGTCAGCAGTTCCTCGACGAGGCTCACAAGAACCTCAAGACCGCGTTTGGCTTTGCCGAGACACCCGGCGCAAAGCCCGGCGAAGCTCCGCAGCGCCAGCAGCGCGGCGAACTCCCTCCCAATCTGGCCAAGGTGCCCGCTGCCGACGTGCAGGACACCAACGGCGGACGCTTTGCCGTGCTGGACCGCATGGCGAACACGGACCCAGAGGGCTACGAGGAAACTCTCAACAAGATGTCGCAATCTGAACGCGACGCATATTTGGCCGCAGGCTAATTTTTAAGGGGACTGAATTGTTGAAACTCGAGCTTCGTGTAGGCGAAAGCGTCAAGATCGGCGATGCCATCGTGACGCTGGAAGATAAGTCCGGTCGCATTGCGCGTCTTGCCATCGAGGCAGACAAGTCAGTCCCCATTCAGCGCGTGCAGGCGAACACCGCCGCGCACTTCGCCAAGAATGGCCTTGCTGCCATGCCGGCCTGACACTCTTTTTTCCCACGTGGTTGCAAAATCGAACCATTGGCGTGATAATGCGCGTATCAGCGTGCGCAGGAAGTGCTCTCTGACACTTGTTCAACCTTTAGGAGCACTTCCATGTCTCAGACCGTAATTGCTTTCGGCGATCCGAAAGCCCAGAAAAAGTGGAGCGCGAACCTTGCTGTGGATACACGCAAGAAGTCGTACTTCGAAAACCGTTTCATCGGCACCGATGACAACAACATCATTCAGCGCAAGACCGAACTCGAAACCGACGCTGGCGACAGCATCAGCTTCGACCTGTGCGTCCAGATGCGTGCCAAGCCTACTTACGGCGACGCACGTTTGGAAGGCAAAGAGGAAAGCCTGAAGTTCTACACCGATCAGGTCATCATCGACCAAGTTCGCCACGCAGCTTCTGCCGGCGGCAAGATGAGCCGTAAGCGTACCGCTCACGACATGCGCATGATCGCCAAGAACCGCTTGGGTGATTACTTCGCACGTTTGGTCGACGAGTTGTTCTTCATGTACCTCTCTGGTGCACGTGGTATCAACCAAGACTTCATCGAGAGCTTGGACTACACCGGTTTCGCCGGCAACGCGTTCACTGCTCCCGACGCAGGCCACATCTTGTTCGGCGGCGCAGCCACCAGCAAGGCCACCTTGGCATCGACCGACAAGATGAACGTCACCGTCATCGAGAAGGCCGTGAACAAGGCTGAGATGATGCAGGCTCTCGATCCGAAGACCGCCAACATGGTGCCTGTCACCAACGGCGCCGACGATCAGTACGTCATGTTGATGTCTCCCTTCCAAGAGTACGACCTGCGCACCAGCACTACGACTGGTCAGTGGTTGGACATCCAGAAGGCAGCCTCCGCAGCCGAAGGCCGCAAGAACCCCATCTTCATGGGTGGCTTGGGCATGATTAATAACACCGTGCTGCACAAGCACCGTAACGTGGTTCGTTTCGACGACTACGGTTCAGGCTCCAACGTCAAGGCCGCTCGCGCCTTGTTCATGGGCCGTCAGGCTGCCGTGGTGGCCTACGGTACAGCCGGTGGTTTGCGTTATTCTTGGGAAGAGAACACCAAGGACTACGGCAACGAGCCAACAGTGGCGTCCGGTTTTATCGGCGGCATCAAGAAGACTGTGTTCAACGGCAAAGACTTCGGTGTCTTGTCGATCGACACGGCTGCGACTGATCCCAACGCCTAATTGAGTGAATGGGCTGCCTCACAAGGGTGGCCCGTCCTCAACTTCCCAATTTTAGGAGAATGACATGACTATTTATGTAATGCCCGCAGCCGAAGCTGGCGGCAATGTTTCCGTAGCGTACCCAGATTGCGCCGGTGACGTCGTAGTGAACCGCTACGAAATCGACTTGGCCTCTGGCCCGCTCAAGGGCGTGACCTTGGCCATCGGTGACATCATCGACTTGGGCCTGATCCCTGCATTGACCGAAGTGGTTGATCTGGTGATTGATTCCGACGACCTCGACAGCAACGCGACACCCACGATTGCTTTCAACGTCGGCGTGATGACCGGCACTCCCGGCGTGAACACTGGCCGCACTTGCGGTACTCAGTTCGCAGCCGCATCCACAGTGGCTCAGGCAGGCGGCGTTGCTCGCATGTCGAAGGCTGCTGGCTTCCGCGTGGCCCGCGCCAATACCGACGTGTCGGTTGGCTTGGAGATCACGGCTGCTGCCGCCACTCAGGCTGCCAGCGGTAAACTCGGCGTCAGCGTGTTCGTCAAGGGTTAATCCTCGGATTGCCCCGAACAGGGGAGGGCTCGCGTCCTCCCCTTTTTTTAAACCTTTTTCGGAGAACCCACCATGAAGATCGAATGTATTTTGAAACGTGAAGGCGGCTCAGTCGTCGACCTCGGCGGCATCGAGTACCACTTTGAACCCGTCGCGGATGGCGCCCATGTGGCTGACGTCGCTGACGAAGCCCACATCGACCGCTTCCTGAGCATCTCGGAAGGTTACAAGCTGTATCACGGCAAGGGCACGCCCAAGGGCACACCCAAGCAGATCGGTGAGCTGGAGCCGGTGAACGTGCCCGCACCCGCAGGCACCAAGCCTGTTGGCGCACTGTCGGGTAGCGACGAGCTGCCCCCACAGTTTGAGATCAACGGCCAGACCATCACCCAGCTCGAGGCCGTGCAAGCCGCCTTCGCAGCGTCCGGCATGACCTCCGACGAGTGGAACGAGCTCGACAGCTCTGAGCGCACCGCAAAGATCGAGATCGCCTTGGACACCATGGAAGAGGCCGACGAACCCGAAGAAGTCAAAGCTCCGGTCGCCGCCAAGAAAACCACCGCGAAGAAAAAATAAGCCATGAGCATCCCCGTTCAGGACATCCTCGACCGCGTAACCGACCTCTTGCTCGACAAGGACAGGGGGGCGGATGAAGCACGCTGGGTCGATGAGGAACTGCTGCGGTGGATCAACGACAGCCGCATGGCGATCATCACGCGCAAGCCCTCGGCCTGCTCGAAGGTCGCCGTGGTGGCTCTCGTGGCTGGCAGCCACCAGACGATCCCGTCGAATGGCGTCCAGCTTCTCGACATCGTTTGCAACATGGGCATGGACGGCGCCACACCGGGCCGCTCCATCCGTCGCACGGACCGTCAGAACCTCGATGACGACGACCTCTACTGGCAGAGCGCAACGCAGAAGGTCGAGATCAGCCAGTTCACCTATGACGACCGCACGCCCAAAGACTACTTCGTGTCGCCGCCTGCCAAGGCTGGCACACAGATCAAGATTTCCCACGCGGCCATCCCCGCCCAAGTGAACAGCACGAGCGACACGCTCGACGTTGGCCTCGAGGTGATGGATGCCGTCGTGAACTACGTCGCCTTCCGCGCCAAGTCCAAGGACACCGAGTACGCCAACGCCGCCGAGGCCGCAGGCTTCTACGGTGCGTTTGGTGACGCCCTCGGCGTGCAGACCCAGACACAGGCTGCCGCTTCGCCCAACCAACCCGGTAACAGCGTATGAGCTCGCTCGATTCCTTCCTCGGCTATGTTCGCCCATGGGCACCGGGCGTGCCCGACCCGACCGCCTACAAGGCGATCCGAGGTGCGGCCATCGAGTTCTGCGAGCGCACGCGCTTGTGGAAATACGAAGACGACTTTGACGTCACCGTCGAGGACTGCAATTCCGGCATCTTCACGCCCAACGGCTCCGTGGTGCACGACATCGAGGTGGTGCTGCACAACGGCCATGAGCTCTTCCCCAAGGCGACCCGCGACCTCGACACGCTCGAAAAGGGCTGGCGCACCGGCGAAACCTCGGGCGGCATCCCCAAATATTTCACCCAGATCGACCAGTCCACGCTGCGCATCGTGCCCGCGCTGGAAGGCCATCTGTATCTCTGCCTGCGCCTCAAGCCGTCACAGGACACCACCGACATCCCTGACTTCATCTCACGCGAATACAACGAGGTGATCGGCTGGGGTGCGCTGGGCCGCATCCTGACCATTCCCGGCCAGTCCTACTCGAACCCCGAGCTGGCCACGTACTACTCACAAAAATTCACCGACAAGCTCAATGGCTTGTCGAACAAAGGCACGACGGGGCAGCAAAACGCGCCCAAGCGCAGCCGTGGCCGTTATTTCTAAGGAGCCTTCATGTCGTCTTCATTTGTAAAATACCAATGCTTCGTTGAGAACTTGGCCGAGAAGGTGCATAACCTTGCGTCCGATACCTTAAAGGTAGCGCTGACCAACACCGCACCCAACGCGGCCACACACGCTTTGCTGGGTGACATCACCGAGATCAGCGGCGGCAACGGCTACACCGCAGGAGGCAACCAGACCGTGCAGAGCTCGTCGGCTCAGTCGGGCGGCGTCTACACGCTGGCCTCTGCCGATCCGGCCACATGGACCGCCTCGGGTGGCTCCATCGGTCCCTTCCGCTACGCCGTGCTCTACAACGCCACGCCGTCGAGCCCCTTGAAGCCACTGATCGGCTATTGGGACTACGGCTCCAGCATCACGCTCAACGAGGGTGAGACATTCACCGTCGATCTCGGCGCGTCCACACTGACACTCACCTAAGCATCGCAGGGTAGACCATGCCCGGAGCGTTAAACGCGTTTGCGCTCAACGGCGCGGCCATCAACGGAGACGGTAGCCAAAGCTACTTCGTCTCCGCTGACGCTGGCGCTGTTGCGCTGGCAGGCTCAAGCGCCGCGCTCCTGCAAGGCAAGAAGGTCTACGCCGACGCGGGTAGCGTCACGCTCACCGGCCAAGCGGCCACCATCCTCAAGACCTACCGCCAGCCCGCCGACGCGGGTGACGTTGCGCTGGCAGGGCAAGCCGCCACGCTGCTCAAAGGCTACAAAGCAGCCGTCACGGCTGGGGCCTTCACCTTCGCGGGGCAGAGCGCATCGCTGTTGGCCACGCGCTATCAGGCCGTCGGCGCAGGCAGCTACGCGCTTGCCGGATCAAACGCAGCGCTGCTCCATGCTCACCTCGTCGCCGCTCAGGCCGGTGCCTACACGCTCACCGGCCAAGCCAGCACAGGACGCCACACCTACGTCATCAAGGCTGACGCCGGTGCTGTGGCCGAGGCAGGCAGCAACGCCGCGCTCAAGTCCACCCGCATCGCCCGCGCTGGGGCCGGAAGCTATGCCCTTGCAGACCAGACCGCCCGCACGCTCTGCGGACGCGTGGTGCTCACGCAGGCAGGCGCATACGACTTCACCGGCTTCGACGTTGATCTGCGCAAGGGCATCGCCCTCGTGGTCGGCAGCGGCTCGTTTGAAGTGGCAGGCAGCGACGCGATCACCGCGTATGGCCGCCGCTTCCCCGTCGATTCCACCGCGTACAGCGTCAGCTTTGACGACGCTGGCTTCATCCGAAATTACCGCATCACACTGGATCGCGGGCAGTTTGCAAGCTATGGCGAAGTCGCGGAGCTGTTTACAGGCATCTTCGCGATTGTCTTGGATCGTACTTTCAAGGTAAAATTCGAGGCAAGGCAGTTCGCATCGCTCGAACGCGACAAATCAATGTCCGTGCCCGCAGATGTGCGCGAGAGCGTTTCCCTTGCGGACAACCGGAATATGTCGGTGAGCGACGAAACCCGCATGTTTTTTGTGCCGAGAGACAATCGCACGCTTGTGGCTTCTTCCGGTGAAAGGGATTTCCAATGATTATCGGCATGGCCCAAAAGCAGCCCGCTGAGTACCTCGACTACAACGTGGACTTCACGGAGTGGATGCCCGAGGACGACGAGATCGCAGAAGCGACCGTCACCGTCTTACCCGATGGCGAGCTCACCGCAGACACCATTTCCATTATGACGCCCATCGTCAAATTCTGGGCCGCCGGTGGCGTCACCGGAAAAACCTACAAGCTCACCGTCAAGATCACGACCGCCAATGGCCGGATCAAAGAGGACGAGCTCAAAATTCGCGTAAGGGAATATTGATATGACCAGACTGGTTCGATTTTCAAACAATGCGGTTTCAAACCTCGCCGCCAACCTGACAAACGTAGCCACGAGCTTGTCCGTCACATCCGGCGACGGCGCGAAGTTTCCAGCGCTGTCGGCAGGTCAGTATTTCATGGCCACCATCGTGAAGGCGGACGGTTCGACAGAGGTTGTGAAAGTCACGGCCCGCTCGACCGACACCCTCACCATTGCTCGCGCCGCTGAACCCGTCGCTGGCGCATCGACCGCTTACGCCTTCTCGGCAGGCGACCGCATCGAGGCGCGTTTGACCGCTGGCGTGCTCGGCACTGAGATCGACCGCCTCGACGCAGCCGCGATCATCGGCACGCTCAACAAGAACGCCGACTACACCGTGTTGGAGGCCGACGTCACCTCGCTGATCCGCGTCGATACGAGCGGCGGCACACGCACGATCACGCTGCCGCAGATTTCCGCGCTGACTGCGGACTTCGACATCATTATCGACAAGGTGACGAGCGATGTGAACGCCGTCACCATTGCCCGTCAAAGCACGGACACAATTAACGGCGGTACGCTCTACACCTTGACCGCTCAGTACCAGAGCGCGTGGGTGGTGGCCGACCGCTCGACAAACACATGGTCCGTCATTCAATCCAACTCGAACGGCGTCGGCGTGAACGCCATCGTCGATGAGGGCACCGGCTCTGGCGCTTCCACCATCACGCTTTCTGTCGATCCCGGTAGCATCAACAACGTCGATGTCGTCATCGGTGGCGTGCCTCAACTCAAATCCACCATGAGCCTCAGCGGCACCACGTTGACCGTCGGTGGCGCTATCGCGTCGGGCGTGAAGTGGATGGCCAAATACTGCGTGCCGCTCTCGATTGGCACGCCTGCCGACGGAACGGTGACGACGATCAAGTTGGTCGACAATGCGGTAACGACCGTCAAGATCGCCGACGCCAACGTCACGACCGTCAAGATTGCGGACCTGAATGTCACGACGGCAAAACTGGCCGCCAACGCCGTGACCTATGCAAAAATGCAGAGCGTCACCGCAGGCAAGGTGCTTGGCCGCGACACGTCTGGTGCCGGTGTGGTTCAGGAGTTGCCGATTGCTGTCACTTCTGGCGGAAACGTTGGCTTTGGTACATCGACCCCAGCTCGCAAGCTAACCGCGTATGACACGGGAATTTTCCCAATTTCTGTTGAATCAAACAATGCCGATGCTGTTGCTATCGAACTTAAACACAGTAATTCACGAGCATGGGCAATTGCCGTAGCTGGACAAACCAGTGCCGTTGGTCAGACCGCAGGTAACTTGTATTACTATGATATGCAAGCGGGCGTGGTTAGGTGCATTATTGACACAAATGGCGACTTCAAATTCAACTCAGGCTACGGTTCAGCCGCCACCGCCTATGGTTGCCGCGCTTGGGTGAATTGGAACGGTACTGGAACTACTGGGGCCAACCAAACTATTCGTGGCAGCGGAAACGTCAGTAGCGTTTTTAAAAACAGTACTGGCGATTACACCATTAACTTTGCTTCCGCCATGCCTGATGGCAATTACGGCGCTGTAGGTCAAGGCATTGGAAGGGTCACAACAGATTTGTCATGGGGTACAACAATCAAAGGCACAGCAAGTACAGGGCCAGCGCTACAGTCAACCACGCAACTTCAAGTTGTTACTGGAAGTATGTCAAACGGAGGCTCATCTGATATGGCCGAAGTTAATTATGCAATCTTCCGATAAGCAAGGGCAACCAAATGAACTCAATTATCATTTTTTCAAACGATAACGGCGCACTGGTTTTTGTGTATCCGTGCGAATGTGGCCTATCAATCGAGAATATTGCTCGTAAGGATGTTCCAGCTAATAAGCCTTTTCTGATTGTGCCCGACAATCAAACGCCAAAAGATCATTTATTCTTTGATGCGTTTGAAGCCGACTTCTCAAATCCGCACGGCTACGGAATCGGCCCACAAGCATGGTTCATCGAGCAGTACGAAGCCGAGATCGCTGCGATCAACGCCGAGACTGGCCCCGCTGAACCGCAGGCCTTGGTGGCCGCCAGCATCGACGAGGCAGAGCTGCCCGAAGAGCTGACGCCAGAAGAGCGCGAGGCCGCGTATGCCGAGCTCGTGGCCTTCGTTGATGCCACCAATGAGCAAAACGCAGCCCAGCACGCCGTGGCTGTAGCTCAGTGGGACGCCAACAAGGCTGCCCGCATCGCCCAGCTCAACACCCAGATCGCAACCCAACAAGCGGAGATGGCAGCATGATTACCGTGAACATCGACAAGGCCAAGGGCATCGCGCACGACATGCGCCGTGCCGCCCGCGCCGAGGAATTCAAACCCTTCGACGACATCATCGCCAAGCAAATCCCCGGCACGACTGCACAGGACGCCGAGGCCGCCCGTCAGGCGATCCGCGTCAAATACGAAGTGGTCCAAGCCGCCATCGAGGCGGCTGGCACAGTGGACGAAATCAAAGCGGCACTGCCGTAATCAGGGAGGCGTATGCCGTTAACACAAATTGATCCAAGCATGATCCCAACAGACGCAATCAACGCGTCGCATATCGCCGCTGGCGCAGTCGGGGCCTCTGAAATTGCCGACGGCGCGGTGGGCAATGCAGAGCTCGCTGCGGACGCCGTGACGCAAGACAAGGTGGCGACGGGTGTGGGTGGCGAAGGTCCGACTTTCTCGGCCTTCCGAAACACAAGCACCCAGACCGTCACCAGCGGAGTGGCTACCAAAGTTCAGCTCAACGGCGAAGACTTCGATACGGCCAATGCTTTTGACAGCGCGACCAACTTCCGCTTCCAGCCAAGCGTGGCAGGCTACTACCTTGTTACGGGGCGTATCGCCGCAAGTGCATCAAGCGGAGGCACGGTTTCAAACCCCCTGATCTACAAAAACGGTTCGTTCTTGCTGAATGGTCAGCCCTACATTCCGCCGTCGGGTTCAAGCAGCATGACGACGACCGTCGTAGGCCTTGTGTACCTCAACGGCTCTACGGACTACGCGGAGTTGTGGGCCAACATCACGGGTGCTGGAACGATCACGATCTCCAACGGAACTGGCGTAACCTTCTTGCAAGGCACATTGGTGCGAGCCGGTTGATAGACCACATTCAGGATTGACGCACCATGACCGCTCTTCGCTTCGGCCAGTTCTCGGGGGAAGTCCCCAAGCTCATTGCACGCTTGCTGCCCGACAGCGGAGCGCAGCAGGCTGAGAACGTGCGTCTCGACGATGGCGGCCTTACGCCCATCCGAAAGTCGCGCCAAGAGCACGTCTTCACTGGCATGACGGACATTCAGACCGTCACCAAATTTGGAGACACGTGGCTGGCGTGGGACACCGTGGTCAATGCCGTGCCCGGCCCCGTGGCCGAGGACCGCCTGTACTACACGGGCGACGGAGCGCCCAAGATGCGTGTCGGCACCACCGTCTACGATCTGGCCGTGCCCTACCCATCGACTGCGCTCACCGCAGCCGTCACCGGCATCGGCACAGGCGACGTCACGACACGCCTCTACGTCTACACGTGGGTGACAAGTTTTGGCGAAGAGAGCGAGCCCTGCCCCATCTCCAACGAGGTCAACTGGCAGGCAGGGCAAACCCTCACACTGTCGGGCTTTGCCTCGACACCCACTGGACGCGGCATCACCAAGCAGCGCATCTACCGCTCGCAGAGCTCGAACCAGTCCGGCACTGATCTCTTTTTCATCGCCGAGCGCAACGCCTCGACATCCAACTTCGTGGACACCTATGCGCCCGACCAGTTCGGTGAGGTGCTGCCGTCACGCGACTGGAACGCCCCGCCTGACGACCTGCAAGGCTTGATCGCCCTGCCCAACGGCATGATGGCCGCTTTCCGTGGCAAGGAGCTGTGCTTCTGCGAACCGTACCGCCCGCACGCTTGGCCCGAGAAATACCGCCTGACGTCCGCCTTCGAGATCGTGGGCCTTGGCGCTTACGGAACGACCGTGGTGGCTGGCACCAAGGGTTATCCCTATGTCGCCTCGGGCAACGCGCCCGAAGCCATGATCGAAGAGAAGATCGAGGTCAACCTGCCCTGCATCAATGGGCGCGGCCTCGTCGATCTCGGCTACTCCGTCGCCTACCCATCGAATGACGGCCTCGTGGTGGTGAGTAATGGCGGCGCGACCGTGGCCACCGACAACCTCTTCACACGCCCGCTTTGGCAGCGTCTATCGCCCTCGACCATCGTGTCGGCTCAGTTCACGGGCCGCTATTTCACGAGCTATTGGTATCTCGATACCGACGGCGTGACGGTCAACGAGGGTACATTGGCCATCGACCTGACAGGCCAACAGCCTTTCGTGCTGCGCTATCCGTTCAAGGCCGACGCCTTCTATTACGACCTGCCAACTGGCCAGCTTTACTACGTCATGGGCAACACCCTGTACGAGTTCGACGCGCTCGGTCAGCAAAACGAGATCATCACGTGGAAGTCCAAGCGCGTCGTGCTGCCAGCACCGGCCAGCATGGGCGCGATCCTCGTCGAAAGCGGCACGCTGGAATCACCTGAACAAAAGCAGGCCCGCCTCGACGCCATCGCCGCCATCGAGGCCTACAACGCTGGCTTGCTCGCATCCGACAGCATGGGCAGCGAGATCGACGGCGCAGCCATCGACACCTTCTCCATGAACGGCGACCCGCTCAAGCCGTTGCCTGCGCCGCCCTTCGTGTCGGTGAAGGTCTACGCCGACGGCGCTTTGGTTCGCACCGTTTCGACCATGGACAAGGTGCAGCGCATCGCGGGCAACCGCCGTGCCCGTATCTGGGAAATCCAAGTCAACGGCACGGCCCAGATCGAGCAGATCACCATGGCTGCCACCGTCCGCGAATTGAACGAGGTCTAAGATGTCACGCGGAGAAGCCATCCCCCAGCGCGGCACTGGAGCTGCTCAGGCCGCTCAACTGCTTAGAGACTTCAACCGCATCCGCGAGAAGGTGGAGAAGTTCACCGGCGAACGTGGCGACGACTCCAAGACCCTCAGCGCGGTCCGTCGTGGCGAGTTCACGGCTCTGGCCAGCCTGACCATGCAGTCGGCTCCGGTGTCCACCACGCCGACGGCTGCCGAGTTCAACGCCCTGCAAGCCGACGTGAAGACGCTTTTCGAGCTCTTGCAGCGCATCTCCAACGCACGCGGCACCGCCGTGATCCCGAAGGTCTAGGCATGGTGGTGTTTTACCCCTTGCACGGCTACAATGGTGCTAATTTCGAACCAACCGCACAAACATGGCGTCTCATCTGATCTACGGCCAAGAGGATCGCTTGCTCCCGTGGGCGCAGGAGCGGATCGGTGTCGCCTTTCGCCGTGACGCCTACACCATCGGGCTTGAGAAAGCCGGCGAGCTCGTGGCCGTAGTGGTGTACGACAACTTCTCGGACGTGGACTGCAACATGCACATCGCCTCCGACGGCACCTCGGCATGGATGAACAAGTCGCTTCTGGTGAGCGCCTTCTCCTACCCTTTCCTCCAACTCAACATGCGACGTGTCACCGGTATGGTGCCCGCAAAAAACGAGATCGCTTTGAAATTTGACGAGCACCTTGGCTTCGTGCGCGAGGGCTATCACTCCCACGGCTGCAAGGACGACGACCTGATCTCGCTTGGGATGCTCAAAGAGAATTGCCGATTTATCCCGAAGGGGGACACCTAATGTTCGAACGAAACACTTTTTGGGGCGACGACGCCCTCGACGACCTCCATTTCAGCGAGCGCAAGAGCAAGGGTGCGAAAGCCGCTGCCACACGCCTGAGCGTGATGGGCATTGGCCGCAATATCTGCTTCGGTGGCAAAGGTGGCGGAGGCGCTGCACCTGCCGCTGATCCGGCCATCGGTCAGGCCGCCATGGCCAACGTCGAGCTCGGCAAGGACTGGCTGAGCTTTGCCAAGGATCAGTTCGCCGCCGGCAACGAGCGCCAAGCCGTCACCGACGATCTGAACACCACCGTCATTAAGCAGCAGCTTGCGACGCAGGATCAGGCGAACACGTGGGGGCAGGAAGATCGCGCCCGCACGAAAGAGGTGTTCCAGCCGGTCGAAGACAGCTTCGTCAAGACGGCCAACGAATTCGACACGCCTGAGAAGCAGGCCGCCGCAGCGGCAGCCGCCAAGGCCGACGTCATGGCCGGCTCGGCCACGACCAATCAGGCGAACCAGCGCAGCATGGCCTCGATGGGCATCTCGCCCACGTCAGGCCGCTTTGCCGGCATCACCCGTGCAGCAGACACCAACACCGCTTTGGCCGCAGCCGGCGCCCAGAACAACGCCCGCACCTTGATCCGCGACAAGGGCTTGGCCCTCAAAGCCGACGCCGTGAACATGGGCAAGGGCTTGGCCTCATCGACCGCAGCCGCTTACGGCATCGGCACCAACGCCGGCAACTCCGCCGTGGCCAACAACGCCAGCGCCAACCAGTCCTTCAACGCCAACGGCAACGTCATGGCGCAGGGTTTCAGCGGCGCCGTGGGTGCCAACAACAGCGCCGGCTCGATGCTCAACAACCTGTACGGCAACCAGCTCAACGCATGGTCGACCCAGCAGCAGGCCAACGCGACCAGCTCGGCAGGCGTGGGCTCGATGATCGGTTCACTCGCCGGCACCGGCGCAACCCTGTACCTGTGACCATGAACGCCATCCTCGACCGCCACGACCGGATCGCCCTGCAAATCTCAGGCGGGCGCGATTCATTGGCGTGCCTGTACCTGATGCGACCCTTCTGGGATCGCCTGACGGTCTATTGGTGCGACACCGGCGCGGCTTACCCCGAGACGCTGGCGATCATGGCCCACATTCAGGACATGGTGCCCAACTTCGCCGTCATCCAAGGCAATCAGCCGCAGGTGATCGAACAGTTCGGCATCCCGTCCGACATCGTGCCCGTAAGCGCGACGCACATTGGCCGCATGGTCGGTGGCGATGCGCCGCTCATGCAGGACCGCTACTCGTGCTGCATCCGCACCATGATGCAGCCCACGGCAGAGCGCATGGTCGCCGACGGCATCACGCTCGTGATCCGTGGCCAGAAGACCAAGGACCGCTTGAAGTCGCCCGTTCGCTCGGGCGAGGTGCACGACGGCATTGAGTACCTGTTCCCCATCGAGGATTGGGACGCCCGCAAGGTGATGCGCTACCTCTCCGACGAGGGCGCACCGATCCCGCGCTTCTACGAGATGCTCACCGGCATGCCTGACTGCATGACCTGCTCGGCATGGTGGGAAGAAGGCGCGGCCAAGTATCTCAAGCGCTATCACCACGCACAGTATTTAGAGAACCAGAAGCGTCTCGACATCATCAACAAAGCCGTCGGCGAGCACATCGCCGCATTTAATACAGAGGTGGCACCATGAATTTCGGAGCTTTTG
>Ga0228701_1000193_pt1 | contig 59986 bp, 85 predicted proteins | sample McNCre117_Aug_MG_2_FD_178017 | JGI IMG/M metagenome (GOLD analysis project Ga0228701, IMG submission 178017) | Freshwater microbial communities from McNutts Creek, Athens, Georgia, United States - 11-17_Aug_MG | ecosystem: Environmental > Aquatic > Freshwater > Creek | place: USA: Georgia... | reverse complement strand
TTAGAGATGGGCCGTGACGTACAGTATTCACAGGATGAAGCGGTACATGAATATGCAGGAGATTTGATCCGTAACGGTAAAGCCATGTTGGCTGCTGGTGCAGCGTTTAAAAAGGGCATGCAAGCCGGATTAGTACAATGGGTACTAGTTGATCGTGACGTCCGAGAAGACTATTATAACTATTGTAGAGAAGTTGAGGACTGGGATCCTGAAGAACTAATCACAGGACATTTGGGACTAACTGAAGAAGATGACATGTTTGCGCCAAGCGCCCGAACTAAAACTGAACAGGCAATTAAATCTGTGTTAGATGGATTCTACGATCACTATCAAGCGTTATATGACGAATCAGACCCAAGCAATAGCGAAGAGTGGTACATTAAACTTGGCGAATATCTAAGTGATTACGATTATCTACGTGGCGAATTGGCACGCGGTGGCATCAAGGCTTTTCTTAATGGATTAGATATGGTTGCCATAAGTGTACTTGAGACTATAGATTCTGAATTAGCAATCAAGCACAAAGTCTACTTAAATCAACTTGACGATCAATACTTACCGATAGACGAAGAAGATGGCGATGATATGTTTTCTAATAACCGTGTAGTGGTTAACCCACGCACTTTATCTAATATTACTCATCAATTATCTCGTAGATATCACAAATATGCCAGAACTAGTGTTGAACCAGACGCTGCCGAGCTATATCATTCAGAGGCATATGTGCTAGAACGTGCATCAAATGCATTTCTAAATGGACTACGTGCCGGTATTAGCGAGCTTACGGGCTTAGAAGATACAAGCTCATGGGAAGACCTAGGTGAACTTGCTGCTGACTTTAGCATCGACTTATCTGCACTAATGGACAAATACGATACAGGCGAATTGAATGAATCTGAAGACGATGATGAAATGTTTTCAAAGTCTACTACCAGGCTAGACAAACTCAAGAAGATGCCAACGGATACGCTGATAATGTTATGGAATGCCATCAAAGATGATAACCGTCCAGAATATGCAGAAGCGCACCGTCGACAAAAAGTAAAACTAGGATTAGCATTGGCGGGGCGCGGCATTTATGTGTCGTACCCAATGAACGGCCCGCCTGTCATTGATGAAAATGAATCCAGCAACAGTTCAATTTACACAGAAGATAAGTAATATATGTTTATTAATGAATTATTTGAAAATGACGACATGTTCGCTGCCAAGCGTCCTGGAAAATACTACGACTCAGACCGTCAACCACATGAATACCGTGTCTTCTGGGATCAGCTAATTCCTGCATCGGGCAAAGCAGAAACCGTTGAAGGTGAAATGCTACGTGCAGTTTCTAAAATACAACACGACTTTTATAACAACGGATTTGGTAACAACTGGAGCGGAGCACTTGCTTACCTACAGCAATATTTGCCATCATTTGGTGTTAATATTCCTCATACCTTATGGAACACTATTAGTCCGTATGCCACAGGAAAAACACATCCCGATAACCAAAAAATAGAAAACAAGATTGGCCTGGCACTTGACCAAATCACAGACGGTGTTATGGCTGCAATACGAAATAGTAATGGCAACTATCATCCTAATCAAGCAGATATGTATGACATGTCTAGTCCAACTCAGTGGAGTGACGACGAAGATGAAGACGATTACGAGGATGACGTCTACGAAAACGACGAAATGTTTGCATCAACTCGTGTTCCACCAGATGCTCAACGTCAAATATACGAGTACGGTTTAGGACTGTTACGCACCCTTGAAGAAGAGGGAACCCGTGCTATGAAAAATCCTAGAATCCAAAAATACTACTCAGATGCCCACGATGACATGGCCGGTGGCGGCGTAGATATGTTATTCAATTTGGTGCTGGATCTCACTGGCGCCCCATTTGACAAAGCGTATGTCGTTGACGAATTAGTTAGGGAAGCCGGCTACGAAGGCTTAATTGACTTTGGCTGGATGATTGAAGAAGGTCATTACAACGATTTGTACCAGGCTTGGGATTCATTTAGTAAAGATCAATCCTTGAGAACCGATGCTGACTTTAAACAGTCGGCACGTAAATTCTTTAAGAACGATGCTGTAAACGAAAACAATGACGATGACAATATGTTTGCATCTCATTTAGATCGTATTCTAAGTAAATTCAACTTTCCCGAAGATGGTCCATTGGGTTTTATGGTCGGCGGTGGTGGGTTTGATGATAGCTTTGGTGGCTACACAGACGGATTAACCATTGTTGACCGCGAAAACAAGCAAATTGCTTTTATTCCGGACTTTACATATTTCGATGAAGACCCGACACAAGAAGAACTAGGTGAGTTATTTTACGATGACACTCCAGGATTTGAAACAAAACGTTTACCAATTACAAGACAAATGGTTCAGCAGGTTAGAAACATTCGTGAAGCTGAGGTTGAATTAGATGAGCCGCCTGCACCAGAGCGTAAGCAGCAAACAAAAACTAAACCAAAGTTTGATTACGATCCATTCCAACAACAAAAGGATCAGCCACTAGCAAGTCGCCCAGATCCACAGCAACACAAGTCTGCGGGCACAGCGTCTCCTAAGATGCGCCAAGCAAGTGCAGGCGATACACGCCGTGCCACAGCAGGTGTACAGTTGCCTCCCGAAGCAATGCGTCATTTGAACAATTTAGGTAACATTGATATTGATCCAGACTTGGCCGATTATCCAGATGAAGAGCCCACTTTAGACATTAGTACAGAAGTTAACACCGAAAACTTGCCATCAGTGGCAGGACAAGCACTTGCAGCAGCAGGCGAAACTAGCCCAGCATTCCACCAGGTAGCACGTTTACCAGGCAACATGAGTCGCATGATTCGTCAATTAGGTAAAGTGTTGTTTGGCAGCATGACCAACACCCCGACAGAAGAGATCTACATGATCGGTAACTTGGGTGGTCAAGGTCCCAATACACGTATGGAAGTAAATGCAGTTGCTAACTTTGTACGTGAGAACGGCAACGACATGGGTCCGGGCGATATCGACTTTGCACAAGTTATGCCAGGTTACTCTGCACAGACACATCAGTACAGTGCAGCAGGCATTCGTTGGTTGTTGGTCAAAGACTTTGCAGGTGAATACATTTATGCATGGCCAGAGGCAGATAGCAAGAATATCAGTAATGCTGCACAACTAGGCAACGAGCCAAAGAGAATCAGATGAGAGCTAGTGAGTTCGTAGTCGAAGACATAAATCCTGACGTTTACCACCAGGATTTTTCTCATGAACTTGAGATAGACGGTATTGTATACAGAGCTAAAACACTAAAGAACGACCAACAGTTTGTTGTTAGGGCATATGCTGGCGGACAATGCATCGGATTTGCAAAGTTTCGCCTTCCACGACATGAAGGGCTATCATTGTCCAGTGACTGGACCAAAGTTGCAAAGTCATATAGAAACAAAGGCATTGCATCTAACATGTATGCGTATGCACGTATGCTAGGTAATACTATTAATCCATCTAGTTATCAACTTGATGCAGGCAGACGTATGTGGGACAAGTGGCAAGAGAAGGGCGATGCTAAACATCTAAGTGAGACGGATGACGACATGTTTGCCCCAACTAAAGGCATGCGAATTGGTGATGCACTAATACGCATTGCAACCAGCGAACTTAGAGAACTAAGACACAACTTAGAAATAGCCACAGATCCTGTGGAAAAAGAATGGACTCGTGATCAAATTGCAGACATTCCACAGTTAATTGAGCTAGCCAACACCTTCAGAAGACAACCATTACCAGCAGCACTCGATGCCGCAGAATCATTGTCATTTGTATTGTCTATTGATTTTATTGACTTGTTAATACACCACGATAACATTGACCTGCGTGAGCTATTCACCGGGTGGGAACCGGAAGACAACTAAATAGATCATGCGAGCAAAAGAATTTTTACTAGAATACCGCAGAGATGTAACTGCCCAAAAGATGGGCGACCGTCTTATTACATCGTTCCATGCCAAGGAAAACGGCCATTCCCTGCCTGACATTTTGTATGGCGCATGGACTATAGTAGATATGGTCGTTCGCCCAAAGTTTCACTTTGAAGATACAATCATTATGAATGTACTAGGGCAGAAGACCACTATCAATAAAGCAAACGCTCCGGAAATACTACAAAAAATAAAACCAGCACTAATTGATGCTATTCTAGCAACATTAGAACAAGGCGACCCAACAGCACACAAAGAATATGTACAATGGATTGCTGCCCGTTACATTACCGGCGATACAAAGCTAGAAGATGTTACCAGTACCATAAGGGAATACCTACATAAGTTTGTTATTCTAAAGCGTAAAAAGATTCTAAAGCCTCCAGCAAACGATATCAACCGGTACAACAGCTTTGGTAACTTCATGGACAACATGGACGAGTATGCATTGCCCGAAGATGAAGTTGCTGATAAGGGCAAAGTTACTGAAATGTACAAGGATGCGGAAGTTCGCATTGTTGTACCAGAAGATGAGTCAGCAGCTTGCTACTATGGACGTGGCACACGTTGGTGTACAGCCGCAACACAGGGTACCAACTACTTTAACCACTACAGCCGTCAAGGTCCGTTGTATATCCTAATCCCAACACATGCTAGGTATGAAGGTGAAAAGTACCAGTTACATTTCCCTAGCGAACAGTTCATGGACGAGCAAGACGAACAAGTCTCACTACTTGACCTCATTGATGATCGCTTTCATCTGATAGATTTCTTCAAGCAGCAAGAACCAGAAATCAAAGAGTATGTTGCCTACACTGATGATGAAACATTGGCACCGTTACTAGAAAAGATTAAAGAAATTGCCCGAGACTGGCTATGGGACGAAGTAATGAATTGGGAACACCAAGACGATTACTTTACTGAATGGCAAGCAGAGCAGGCACGTGAGCGTGGCTGGGAAGACGAAAATGGTGATGTTGATTGGGACCGTGTGCGCGAAGACGATCATCTAAACAACTACCTAGAGTGGAACGACGAAGTTAGAACTTGGGTTAAAGAAGTAGAAACTGCACTAGATTACAGTCCCAAAATGGTCAAAGACTTTGCAGTCAGCCCCAGAGACGGGTTAGACGTCGAACTGTATAAAATGGAACAGCTTGACGCTTTAATTGCACGAATAGTAAACTATGAAACTGGCAAAGCTGGTAGCCGAGACGGTGATCACATTGCCAGTGCCATTAAACAACGTATTGGTGTACGCAGAGATAACAACCGAATCGGCAATAATGACCCAGTCTGGACTGTTTTTGTATCTGGATGGCCTAGACATTAACTCGTATAAATACTCATAAGAGGATTAGACATGAGATTTAACGACATTTTATTAGAATACGACCGTGGACAAACACTTAAGAACTACGCTGAAAAGATTTTAGCTGTAGCTTTAAAAGATCGTTCAGTTATACACGCACTTATTGGGCGATTCCCAAATGGTGCAATTAAAGCTGGTGCAGATACCCCAGAAGGGCAACAGTTAATTCTAGACTACGTTATGGGTGTTATTGAGCAATCAGACCCAACAAAGAACAAAAACTACGCACAAGCTATCACTAGAATGTACACCTTGGGTGGCACAATGCTAGAAGATATTGAGTCTACACTAAGTCAGTATCTAATCAAATTTGACAAGCTAAAAAACAAAAAGAAGATTCCTGCTCCGCAAAACGACTTTATGCGTTACAAGAGCTTGGATGAGTTCATGAGCGTAGTCGAGCAACTACCCGATCCAGACAGCGAAATTGAGCAACAAAAAATCGGTGCTGTGCAATTACCACCCGACCGCGACTGGCGTTACGTTTACGGAAGAATGGATGAGCAAGGTCGTATTACAACTGACTGCTTGATCATTCAACCATTGACTAAATTTGGTGGTTACTGGTGGGCAAAAGAATACCCAAAGAAGGGTGTTACTAACCGTTGGTGTACTGCGTGGGAAGGCGATAACAGTCGCTTTGATTACTATGCCAAACAAGGCCCACTATTCATTATTATTCCTGCACAACGCACAGACGATAACGAAAAGTATCAATTCCACTTTGAAACCAAACAGTTTATGGATTACCAAGATCACCAAATTGGTGACGAGGGCATGGACCAATTGGCCAAACGTTTCCCTGCATTGCAAACAGTGTTTAAGTCGCAAGCAATCAAGTATAACCTATTGGGACTAATGACCGACGAATACAAAGCAGCAGTACGCGGTTACAGTCGTGAAGCTTCAACGCAATTGGCAAATTTAATCGGTGAATACAAGAATCGCATTGCTGTATTTGGATTTAAATATAACCTAAGCGAATATGGTATTACCATTGATGAAAATACACAAGCCAAACTCATGCCTCTAATAGAAAGCTATATTGACTTGGCCGTCCAAGCATTGTCAGTTAAGGACGGGGTATGGAGCAAAATAGTTCAGAATCTCGGCAGTGAGCGTAATGAAAGTAAACTAGAAGTATATTTTAATACTGACGCTACATTAAAGAAGTTGTCTGAAGAAAGTGAAGCAGGAAAAGCAATTAAAGAAGTTGCTGCTGATCCTGCTATTTCTCGAATCATTGATGCTAGTCATTTACAAGACTTGTTATTACGTGATCCATTTTTTAGATTTAGTATGCGTCAAATTCCTGAGTTGTATAAAGAATTCTTAGATGAACTAGATGCAAAACACCTTAGAGAACACATTGTTAAAGTGTCGGGCGGTTACGAGCTTAAAAGCAAGCATGGTAACAAGAACTTAGGTAAGTATCCTACAAAGGCTGGCGCCGAAAAGCGTGAGCGTCAAGTCCAGTACTTCAAGCACGTGGGCGAAGAAGTTGTGGCGGAAGGTATGACTGACCGTCAACAGTTCAACGATTATCAAGAATGGAAAAGAGCCGCAAGTCAGTTAGAAACAGACGATGATGGTCAAAACTATGTAAAGCTATGCGGTAAACTAATAGCTCATTGGCGCGGAAATGATGGCTGGGTTGACAGTTCCACTCAAGGTGTGGCAGAAAACATGGGACAAAATGGCCAATATCAAAAGGCATTCAGACTTGGTAAGAACGATGCTAAACAAGGTAAGCCAAAACAAGCTCCGTGGGGCGATAGTCCATCGTACAAAGCATCACATCAAGGATATAACGATGGATATACAGATACATCAAAACAACAAGGTGTGGCGGAAGAGAACGAATACGGCGACCTAGGTGACGATGATGGCGTAGCCGAAGGCGGCTTCTTTGTAGTCATTGCAAGCGAACATGATGGCGCATTTGTGGGCATGGTTACTAAGGATGGCGGACGTTGGAGAGAAAGTGCTGTTGCTGGCGATGCTCCTGGTAATTGGGGTGGCAACTATATGAGCTACTTGACCCCAGATGATGTCATGCAGCATATTCGCAATGACTATCGTCGCAGCCAAGTTAAAGGTCCTTTCTACGCAGAAGACCAAGCAATGGAATATGCACAACGTCATTTCGATCTAGGCGATGACTCAGATTATTTTGATGACGAAGACGACTTAGAAGAAGGCCGTGTTAAAGACTTTGCTATCCAAAAGGGCGAACGTGATGACATGACTCCGCAACAATTCCGAGGTCAATATGGTAAAACTAAAGGCGATTGGGATGCCGAAAATAAGGGAATGTTTACTAGCAAAATTAAACCAGCAGCTAAAAAATCTGCTGCCCCTAAAAAAACGGCAAGAGCATTAGACTACTGCCCAACATGTAACCGTGAAGACAATCGCTGTATTTGCGAAGATGATTGGCATAGCGACGAAGTCGGTGATAGCTGGCACGGTGGCGGCAATGAACCAAAAGATGCATGGCACGGTGCAGATGGTGGTGCAGCAGTAGGCGACATGATGATTGGCGAAACCAAGCCACGCAAAGCATTTATTAGACCAGTTAAACGTCAATTGGCAGATGGCAATTCTGTCACTGAATGGGAATTGATTGCTCCAAACGGTGCAACCATTAAAGCCAATATGAGCAGAGATACTGCAAGAAGCTTGTTAAAAGCATACTTAGAGAAGCACGGCAATGAATGAAGAATTACACAACGCAGCAAAGGTAGCCTTTGCTAGCGAATTTACATTTTATCTAAAAGCACAATTCTTTCATTGGAACGTTGAATGCATTAACTTTTCGCAGTTGCATGAATTGTTTGGTAAGATCTACGAAGAAACTTACAGCAGCATCGACGATTTTGCGGAAAAGATCCGTTCATTGGGCGCATATGCCCCGGGTAGTAACAGTCGCTTTAGTATGTTAAGTCAGATCGAAGACGAAACTCAAGTATTACCATATGAGCAAATGATTCTAGAATTACTTGATGACAGCAACAAGATGGTAACTATATTAAAGATGACTTACGATATTGCTGAGAAACATGGCGAACATGGATTCAGTAACTTTCTAGCAGAGCGCATGGATGCACATCGTAAGCACAGCTGGATGCTACGTGCAAGTTCAAAATGAGAGCAAAAGATTTCTTAAGAGAAAGTAGTTCCACAGTAGAACTAATAAAAACTCATCTTCCTTGGATCTGCAAAGAACTGGGATTAGAAAAACCTTGCGAGATAGAATACTTAAACCAACCTGTCACAACTAGCTTTGGTACATACAGCCCAAGCGAAAAGAAACTATATCTAGTTGTTGGTAATAGACATCCAGTTGATGTTATGCGTACACTTGCACATGAACTAGTTCACTATCGTCAAGACTTAAACGGCGACCTTACAGACGGTGCAGGAGAAACTGGTACTCCCCAAGAAAACGAAGCCAACAGCGAAGCCGGTGTAGTTATGCGTAACTTTAACCAGAACAATCCAGAACAATTAAAACAGTAATTCATGCCCAAGTTGTCACAAAAAAATTCCGATGATCTTGATCAAATTTTGGTCAAGCTATGTGAATTGGTAATAAAAGGTCAAGCGACAGACCCAAATCTATACGGACTAGTTGGAGCCTGTATCATTGGCCCGGATGGCAACAAAATTGGCAGGACTAGTTACAATGTCAATGGCAAATATGTACACGCCGAACGTGCTGCACTTGATGCATACGAAAAGAAACACGGACACGCCGATTCTACCTGTATGTGTGTTACCACATTGAGTCCATGCTCTAATACCATGCATGACAGAATTGGCAGTAGTTGCAAAGACCTGCTTGAAGAACGTGGTATCACTAACATCTATGCAGGGTACCGTGACCCCACACAATCTAACAGACATTTTAGAGTAACAAATAACAAAAAGATACAGCTACTTTGCAAACAGTTTGCTGATACCTTTTTAAAGGATACACTACCTTAGGACCTTATGGTTACTTAGTGTTGCCCGGCTGCTGGGCTAGAGTATATGGGAGTCGTGCCCCGGAATGTACTCTTAAAGTGAGCATCTTCCTCTTGCTTTTCTACCACACTTTTTAATACAATATTGCTATCAACTAGGAGAACTTATGAGCGACTATAACCGCAGCTTTAACGGCGACGCCAAAATTAAACTTACACAATTGATCAACGAAGGCATGCAAGTGCTACACGAAGTTGATACACTCAACGAAGGTCTTAACGATACCATTAAAGCCATCGCAGAAGAACTTGAAATTAAACCAGCGACCCTAAAGAAGGCCATCAAGATTGCACACAAGGCCAAGTTAGGTGAAACAAATCGCGACCACGATGAGTTAAACACTATCCTTGAAACTGTAGGCAAGACACTGTAATGAACGATATCCTAGCAGGAATCTTTCAGTGGATCCGAGATGATTATAGAACTCATCCAGTACGTTTTGCTATTGAGCTGCTCGCTTGGGCTATTAGTATTGGTTGTTCAATCACAATGGCTACAACAGTTCCAAATCCCCCTTTACTTGTATTATATCCTATCTGGATTAGTGGCTGTGCTATGTATGCATGGGCTGCTTACACTCGCAAGAGCTTTGGGATGTTGGCTAACTATTTCCTGCTAGTCAGTATTGACTGTGTCGGTTTAATTAGAATGCTTACGCAGTAATAGTAAATATACTAATAGTCTCGCCGGACTGTAAACGGCATGTAGAGTGAGTATAAGCTCAAAATTATACAGGAGAATATATGAGTAATCGAAATTATTTCGAAGATGAAGATCTCATCGAACAATGTAAGCAGTGTGAAGACTGCGTATTCCCAAATGGATGCATTAGAGAATGCGCCATTGCAAATCATGTCCAAGAAGATGTAGCAGCTATTCGAGGTGAACTTGAATGAGTTATGTTGATGGAATTTTTGACAGAGCAAAAGATCGTATTCACGTTGTTGAACGTGTAAATGGTCAAAGGGTATACAAAGAATATCCAGCAGATTACATTTTTTATTACGACGACCCCCGCGGTAAGTTCCGTACTATCTATGACACACCAGTTAGCAGATTCAGTACACGTAATAATAAAGAATACCAAAAAGAACTAAGAATTAATTCAGACAAACGCTTATGGGAAAGTGATATCAATCCCATCTTCCGTTGTCTAGAAGCCAATTACTTGGGTGCAACTTCTCCTAAACTTCAAACAGCATTTTTCGACATTGAGGTCGACTTTGATCCAGAGCGTGGTTACAGTCGACCTGAAGATCCTTTTAACCCAATTACTGCTTTCTCTGTTTATCTAGACTGGATGGACAAATTAATCACGTTGGTTGTGCCACCAAAGAGTTATAGTTGGGAAAGTGCACAGGAAATTTGCAACAAGTTTGAAAATTGTTTCTTATTCGAACGTGAAGAGGATATGTTAAACACATTCCTTGACTTGATCGAGGATGCAGACATTTTAAGTGGATGGAACTCAGAGGGTTTCGATATTCCTTATACCACAATGCGTATTACCAAGGTGTTGAGCAAAGACGACACACGTAGACTATGCTTGTGGAATCAATTACCAAAGCAGCGAGAGTTTGAACGCTTTGGTGCAAAGCAACTTACCTTTGACTTGTTGGGTCGTGTGCATTTGGACTATATGCAACTGTACCGCAAGTATACATACGAAGAACGACATAGTTATAGTTTGGACGCCATTGGCGAATACGAACTTGATGAGCGTAAAGTGGCCTACGAAGGCACACTTGATGCGCTATATAACAAGGACTTTCCCAAGTTCATTGACTATAACAGACAAGATACCATGCTGTTGGCAAAGTTAGATAAGAAATTACGTTTCTTAGACCTTGCTAACGAACTTGCACACGACAACACTGTGTTGTTACAGACCACAATGGGTGCGGTAGCTGTAACGGAGCAGGCGATTATTAACGAAGCTCACGCAAGAGGTATGATTGTTCCAAATAGAAAGGGAAGAGATGATCAAGGAGAAACGCAAGCAGCAGGTGCCTATGTTGCTTTCCCGAAAAAAGGCATGCACGACTACATCGGAGCCATTGACCTTAACTCGCTCTACCCCTCGGCTATTCGTGCCCTTAACATGGGTCCAGAAACAATCGTTGGACAAATCCGAACAGTAATGACCGACAAGTATATTGCAGACAAAATAGCCGCAGGGTCTAGTTTTGCAGATGCTTGGGAAGGTATGTTTGGTACACTAGAGTACAACGCTGTTATGAACATGGAACCGGGGACTGAGATAACAATCGACTGGGAAGGTGGCAATAGCAGTACAACTCACAGTGCAGAGCAAGTATGGCGCATGATCTTTGACAGTAATCAGCCATGGACTTTGAGTGCCAATGGTACTTTGTTCAAGTACGACATGAAGGGTGTTATTCCCGGCTTATTAGAAAGATGGTATGCAGAAAGAAAAGATCTCCAAGCTAAAAAGAAGACCGCAGAAACGCCGGAAGAAACCGCTTTCTGGGACAAGCGTCAGCTCGTTAAAAAGATTAACCTCAACAGCTTATACGGCGCCATCCTTAATGCCGGGTGTAGGTTCTTTGACCAGAGAATTGGCCAAAGTACAACGCTTACTGGGCGTATCATCGCCAAGCACATGGACTCCCACGTTAATGAGGCAATTACGGGCAACTACGATTACACTGGCAAAAGCATTATCTACGGGGACACGGACTCCGTATACTTTAGTGCGTGGCCGGCCATCAAAGAAGAAGTAGAAGCAGGTACAATGGAGTGGAGCAAAGATATCTGCGTTCAACTCTATGACACCATTGCCGACAGCGTTAACAATAGCTTTCCCGCATTCATGGAACGTGCATGTCACTGTCCAAGAGAAATGGGTAGCATTATCAAAGCAGGTCGTGAGCTAGTTGCAGAGAAGGGCTTGTTTATCAAGAAGAAGCGTTATGCTGTTCTTATCTACGATCTCGAAGGCAAACGACTCGACGTTGATGGTAAGCCAGGCAAAGTCAAAGCCATGGGGCTGGACTTGAAGCGTAGTGATACTCCAAAGATTGTTCAAGACTTTCTAAGTGAAATTCTATTAGACACACTTACTGGTAAGACTAAAGAATCGATCATTGACAAAGTACGTGAGTTTAAACTGTCATTTAAAGAGTTGCCGGCGTGGGAAAAGGGTACACCTAAGCGTGTAAACAACTTGACCAAGTACACAGCAGACGAAAAGCGAATGGGTCGCGCCAACATGCCAGGACACGTTCGTGCTGCCATGAACTGGAACAATCTACGCAGAATGCACAGTGACAACTACAGTATGCAAATTGTCGATGGTATGAAGACCATTGTGTGTAAGTTAAAAGACAATCCATTGGGCTATACCAGTGTCGGTTATCCAACAGACGCCAGTCAAATTCCACAATGGTTTAAGGACTTGCCATTTGACCAAGACTTAATGGAAACAACTATTGTAGATCAGAAAGTAGAAAACTTACTGGGCGTTCTAGAATGGAAGATTGCAGAAAGCACTGACATTAAGACAACATTTGATAGCCTGTTTAGTTGGGAATAAATTGTGGGATTATATAACTTAGTCAAACTCAAGGAGTCATTGGTTAACACCGTTAACGTCGATGATACTCTGACTGATTTAAATAATCTTTGTCGTAAGCTAAGAGATATCAAGATAGATGTAACCTCTATACCCGAGCATCATACGGGTTATATTGATAATCTCATAGCCGCATACGAAAACATTATTGCCCAAACGCAGGCTACTGCAAATGAGTGTAGCCAACGAATTAAATTGATCGACGACGAAATTTCTACAGTAACTAGGGAATTGTTTAGCAACAACTACGAATTAGAAACCAGACATGGATCGTTTGATAACGTTAGGTACGGAAGAGTTTTTATTCCAACCAGCGATGTTGCCAGTATAGTTAAAGATCGAATAAATCTTTATAGTAACTGGAAGTATCCTGGTTTGGAGATCGGTTGCCGTGACGGAGAGTGGACCAAATATTTGGTTGCAGCTGATCCACTGTATGTAGTTGATCAATATCAAGAGTTCTTGGATTCAACAAACAGTCAGTTTCCGGGACCGTACCAGTCTAGACTTAGAAAATACATTTTAAAGAACAACGACATAACCATGTTGCCCCATAACCAATTTGGGTTTGTGTTTAGTTGGGGATTCTTTAATTATGTCAGCTTGGATACTATGCATCAGTTTTTAAAACAATTGCATATACTCATGCGTCCGGGCGGAGTTTTTCTATTTACATACAACGACGGCGACACCCCCGCTGGCGCAGGTATGGCAGAGAACTTTGCACAAACATACATGCCTAAGAGCATCCTATTACCGCTATGTTATAGCTTGGGATTTGAATTAGTTGCAGATTATTCACCTAGCACTAATATTAGTTGGTTGGAAATTAAAAAGCCCGGTCAATTAAAGACAATTAAAGCTCATCAAGCATTAGGCGAAATATCAAAAAGAGCAGATCTGTAATTGACAGACCTAAATACAAACCTGTATACTAACTTATTAATGGAGAAACTATGAAAGATTACTTATCAGATATCGTACAACACACCTTTGGACTAGGCATGATTGATTTGGTAAAAGTTACCGGAGACAGTAACGACACCAGCATCAACGCTATTGCAGAAGACCGCAGCGTTATTGTTGAAGCTAAATTTAAAAACCCTGTGCCAGAGTTTGTTGGCACATTTGGTATGCCAAACTTGAACAAGCTAAACACTATTCTCAATATTCCAGAATACAAAGAAGATGCACAATTAAGCATCAACAAACAAGTTCGCAACAACGAAGAAGTACCAGTCGGTATTCACTTTGAAAACAAAAACGGCGACTTTAAAAACGACTATCGCTTTATGATGGCTGAAGTTGTTAACGACAAACTCAAGGCAATTAAGTTCAAAGGTGTTAAGTGGAACGTAGATATGGTTCCAACTAATGCAAGCATTCAACGTATGAAGTTCATGGCCAGTGCCAACAGCGAAGAAACTACGTTTACTGCCAAAACTGAAAACGGTGCGTTAAAGTTTTTCTTTGGTGATGCATCAAGTCACGCAGGTAACTTTGTATTTGACAACAACGTAACTGGCACATTAACCAAAGCATGGGCTTGGCCTGTTAATGCTGTTATCAGCATCCTTGGATTGCCTGGCGACAAGACATTTAAAATCAGTGACGAAGGCGCATCAATGATCACCGTTGACAGCGGTATTGCACAATATTCATACATTATCCCTGCTCAACAAAAGTAATGTTAGATAACTTAGTATCTAGGGGGTATAGACCCGGTAGTGGATTACTTTCCCCTACTGGGATTTTTTACCTAAACATTCCTAAGAATGCTAGTACCTATCTAACTAATTTATTTGTAGACAGTGATTGGCGCCACAATGATGTATACAGCCCTGATATCAAGGAATGTATAGTTGTACTACGTGACCCAGTAGAGCGTTGGATCAGCGGCTTTGCTACATATGCAGCCAGCTGGTTATTAGGTGAAGGTTATGGCAGTGATCACTTTCGTGAGGACTACAATAGCCTAACTGAACGCTTAATATTCGATCAAATTGTATTTGACGACCACACAACTGAACAAGTAAAATTTGTTAACCAGCTAGGTGATAGAAAAATTACATACTTTAAACTCAATCACGAGCTGGGTATGAATCTAGAAAGTTTCTTAGGATATCAACTAGGTCTAAATAAACCTATAGTCGGTAACGCCAGCGAAGACAATTACGATACCAACAAGCTATCTAATTTCATGCGCTTTAAGATCGAACAAGATCCTATGTTACGTGCTAAGATCATCGACAGATATTACGCTGATTACACTTTAATTAAATCAGCAAACTATTATTATGAGCCAAGATAATTTAACAAATAAACAAAAAGATTACGCAGTATTCTTGCCCGCTATCAGTGGGTTCTATGCTACATTCGTAGGTAAACAAAGGAACGAACATTATGTCGATCCGAAAAGATTTCCTAACGGTCTTACGGATATGGAGCAGCTTAACTGGCTCAATGCCACTAAGGCTTTATTCCCTTATAAGTGGAGTCTCTATTCAGGTGGTCATGCAAACCTTGACCTTACAAAGCAAGATTGGTCAGAAGATATGGTCCGGAATAGAGATCCTGATACGTTTATTCTCGGCGATTCGGGCGGGTTCCAGATTGCAAAGGGTCTTTGGGAAGGCGATTGGCGCGATCCAAACAGTAAAGAAGTACAAGACAAGATTGCACAGTTAACAGCACAGGGCACTCATACTGTAACCAATGCTAAAAACAAAACTGTTGTAGTTGATCCATTGGCAGATTATCAGAAGTTGTTAGATGCCGCGCAAAAGAAACGTGATGGCGTACTTAAATGGCTAGACGGTATTGCTGACTATGGAATGATTCTTGATATTCCAACTTGGGTTATACATGACAAAAAGGCCAGCAAGGCTTGTGGTATCAGCACCCTAGAAGAAGCAGTTGCAGCAACCAAGTACAACAACCTATACTTTATGAAGCATCGTAAAGGAGTCAAGAATGGCGGAGCCAAGTTCTTAAACGTGTTACAAGGTGACAATCATACGTCAGCCGAAGACTGGTATCAAGAAATGAAAGAGTTTTGTGACCCAACTGTATACCCAGACACTCACTTTGATGGATGGGCCATGGGAGGTCAAAACATGTGTGACGTGCAGCTGGTATTAAAACGACTAGTGGCATTACGTTACGACAACTTACTACAAGAAGGTAAACATGATTGGATGCACTTCTTGGGTACAAGCAAACTGGAGTGGGCAGTTCTACTCACAGTTATTCAACGAGCAGTGAGAAAATATGTCAATCCTTCTTTTACTATTAGCTTTGATTGTGCTAGTCCGTTTTTGGCGACTGCGAATGGGCAGGTCTATTTCCAAAACGTCTTCGAGCACGACAGCAAATGGAGCTACCGAATGGCCCCAAGCGCCGACGATAAAAAATACTCAACAGACACACGCAAGTGGAGTCAAGGAGTAGTACAAGACGGTATCTATCCCAGCTGGGAAGAAAGTCCACTTAGTGATATGTGGACAATAAAAGATATTTGTGTTTACAAGCCCGGCGACCTAAATAAGATAGGTAAAGAAGGTGCAACATCGTGGGATAGTTTTAGCTATGCACTACTAATGGGTCACAATGTATGGATGCACTTGACTGCTGTACAAGAAGCCAACAGACGTTTTGACGCAGGCGAGCATCCAGCAATGATGCGACACGATGGTGCCGATTACGAGTACTTTGAAGACATTGTCGAACGTATCTTTGCTGCACCCACTAAGCAAGCTGCACTAGATATCATCGATGATCCAAAGTATGCTAGAAAGACCGGTTATTGGAATCAAATTGTTGGTACCCGAGGTTTTAAAGGCGAAAAAACAACCAATGCAAACACTTTGTTTAATCACTTGTTCGAATACGTAGAACCAGACTTAAACGAAAACAAATTAGAGGATTTAGAAAATGATCAGACAAGGACATGAAGATGTTAACTTCTTTACCGGTGTTGAAGTAGAGCATACTCCCGCATATGGTATGGATACACTATTTGTTGTCGGTGTTCAACCTACTAGTGAAATCACTGCTAGGTTATCCAAACCGGGTCAGCATATTTACTTTGGTGCCAACATGAGCTTTCCTAATCCTGCAATAAACGATCCAGTATGGAATGAGTGGGAAAATATGATTGCACACTATCTAAAACAAGGTTACATGTGCACATTAGACATTGATGTTAGTTGTGTGGAAGGGTTAGTTGAAGGTAGTCTATGTGAATACAATAATTTTATCCCAATGATTTCGGTGAAATTGCCCTATGTACAACTGCTAGGCTATAATGCTACAATCAAGCTCGACGACAAAGACTTTGCTGCAACTAATCCAGGAGTCTGGTGTCATAGCTTACACAACCTTAGAGATCGTTCCACCTTTACGGATTGGTCACAATACACTAAAGATAAACCATTATGAATCAAGAACAAAGAGACATGCACGAAAGAATTAAACACAATGCAGAGCGAAAGATCTGGGTCACTTTTCGTAAGGAAGGTATTCACAAATATCCAGCCGCAGCAACTGATCCCGCTTTGGCGACCGGCGATGAATATGATGTGTCTTTCTTGGGTGTTCCTCATCGCCATATCTTCCACTTTAGAGTATGGATCGACGTATTCCACAACGACAGAGACATTGAGTTTATCCAGTTTAAACGCTGGCTCGAAAATCTCTACAGAGACGGAACACTACAGCTTGACTTTAAGTCATGTGAAATGATGTCAGATGATTTGTACTTGCAAATCTCAGCAAAGTATCCTGGACGTAATGTCTGGATCGAGGTAGCCGAAGATGGTGAAAACGGCGCACTCGTTAAATATGAAACTCACCGCCCACAAATGATTAGCATTTAAGGAAATAAAATGGCAAATGAGCACTTGCAAAAGTACTTGAAAATGAAACCCGAAGTTCGGGACATTTTTGAAGATCTTGAATCATTCAAGAAGTTTTGCGTAGCATACGGATACGTATTCGACGAATCGCATCTATACAACGAGCGTAAGCCTGCATACGCAGAGTACATCAAGTACACCAAAGGTCGCGAACCATGGGACCAATGGCGTAGCCCACGTCGTGAACGTACTGAGTTCAAACCACGTGACCGCAACACTAACTGGAAGTACAGATAATGACGGGCGCAGCTAGAATGAAAGATCAGGATGACTTCGATCTGGACAGGTTCGTTGACATGTTTGATCAAGCACTGACCAGTCGAGACGAGCGTGTAACTAACGCTTTGCGTAGTTTAATGATGATGGTCATTTTAACCGCGCCCGAAACTGGACAAAAGGTAATTGGGCCGTTACGTCGAGTATTAGATGATCAAAATAACATTATTCGTCGACTAGACAGACTAGAGATGGAAATGAAGCGTGACCATCACTATGCCGAGCAAAAAGACAAATATTACAAGGCAAGCTGGAATGTACCAGACACATATTACTCAACCAACGCGGCTCAAAACCTAGCACAAAGCATTGATCGAGAAGTATTACGTCAAATAAATTCTGGCTTAACTATACCAAATTTGGGCGGAAAATCAAAAAATGAGTAAACTATATTACATGGGCCTAGAAAGCTACAAAGCTCGCTACACCCTGCAACTAACAGAATGGAATAAGCGTGTATTTGATCGCCGTGGTGTTGAAACTGTTTATGTTCCAGGTCTTACACTAGACAACAGCCAAAAGATTGTAACTGGGCAAGTGCTTGATGCACACGGTCGCAGTTACTTTGGCATGAGCCAGCTAATGAACTTGGTTCGATTAATGCAACAAGGAGCAGTAACTAAAGATGACGTTATCTACTTTGAAGACATGTTTCAGCCGGGTATTGAATCATTACCGTACATCCTCGATCAAGTTCCAGATAATCTACGCCCTCGCATTTTTGTTAGGTGTTTGGCTCAGTCGATCGATCCCGACGATTTTGTCCACGTATGGGGCATGAGCAAATGGATGGGCTTGTATGAACAAATGGTTTGCGAGCTTGTTAAGAAATCTGGGGGTGCTGTTCTGGCAACCAACGAAGAAATGGTCATGAACATGAAGATTGCAGGTTGGGATTGTCCAATCTACAACATTTCAGGCTTGGTGTTTAACACAGAAGAAGTGCGTGAGCGTGTTGACAACAATGTTCGCCCATTTAATGAACGTAAGCATCGTGTAGTGTTTAGCGCACGATGGGACCAAGAGAAGCAACCAGACTTCTACATGGATGTTATCAAAGCATGGCATGAACGCCATCCTGGTAGCGGTGTAGAGTTTGCAGTTTGCTCAGGCGCAGCACTTAAGAGCAATAACAACAGCTACATGGAACGCACACGTGGTATGCAGGCAGCAGGATTGTTGACTATTTACGAAGATTTAGAAAAGAATCAGTACTATGATATTGTTAACGATAGCCGTGTTGTTTTTAATTGTGCATTACAAGATTGGGTCTCCAACACTGTCTCCGAAGCTGACGCTTTGGGATGTAATGTACTTTATCCTGCTTATCGCAGTTTCCCTGAAAGTTTTGCAAACGATCATACACGTATGTACGTACCCTGGAGCATAGAAGATGCACTAGACAAGCTAGAGAAACTGTTGCAGAAGCCAAGCGAGAACATGGGCAAGATCAGTGCATGGACCAGTGGCACAGCAGATCGTATTGTTGACATTATCGAAGGCAAAGGCGAACAGTGGTTGCGTATGTCAACAGACTACCGCAAACATACACATGAGTCTAAGTACTAAACAAGATATTTGGTTAACATTAGCTGGGGAGAAATATCCCAACCTAACCGAAGACCAACTAAAAGCCCTAAGCCTAAAAGCTGCTAGCGATTGGTACTTAGGTGGTGACACCGAATTGGTTAATTTATTTGACCAATACGTAATGTTAAAAAACTTAAAGGATTTATAATGGCTAAGTGGGAATTAACTGCCGAACATAAAAAGAGTGCAATTGAAGTACAGCTATGGTACAAAGATGGCCAAGTTATTCGCAAACTAGAAGGATTTCGTTGGGGTACGTTTATCTGCGAAAGCGATACCAAACCCGAAATTGATTTAGTAAACGAAGACAACGATTATCAAATTGACGGTGACGGATACGACTGGGAATTAAATGAGCTCAACGATGGTTGCTGGACTGAATGGACTTTTCCGGATACTATGCCCGAAGAAGAACAAGAACGTCTACAAGAGCTGTGGAACGATCAATGGTATGAGGGTTTAGAAAGCGAAGGTTGGAGCCAAGACGACTGCGAATTCTATTTCAATGGCCCAATGAAGCTGACCAATTTGGACACAGGGCAAGAGTGGAGCGGAACAATCGATCCTGCCACAGTTGTGCATACCATGGAACTGCCAGTTGAAGTTGAACTAGAAGTAACTGACTGGTTTGATGGTAAAGTAAAGCCAGTGCACTTAGGAATTTACGAATGCGAAATGTCTGTCATTGACGCTTGGCCTTTTCCAAATTGGAAGAAGCTAGAGTGGACAGGCAAAGCATGGTTAGAAGATGGAACTCCCATCAAAGAAACAGTTAAGCAGTGGCGTGGCTTAACTAAAAATTTAAACGCTTAACAAAGGAAAATAAAATGACAGATTTAAAGGTACACTTCGATGCATACGTAGCAGAGAGCGAAAAGTTTGAAGCAGGTAACAATGCAGCAGGCACTCGTGCTCGTAAAGCATTACAGGAATTAGCCAAGGCAGTTAAAGCTCGCCGTAACGAAATTACCGAAACTAAGAACGCACGGGCCGAAGCAAAGAAGGCCTAATGTCTAAGACAATCATCGTTACTGGTGGATGTGGCTACATTGGTAGCCATGTCGCGCGAGCGTTTAAACAAAACGGCGATAAAGTATTCATTATTGATCGTGTACTACGTGAGCATACATTAAAAGACATTGATGGATTCTTTATCAATGACTTTGCAAGTGATGAATCATTGTCAACAATAATTGACTTGCAACCGGATTTTATTGTGCATTGTGCAGGCACTAGCCTAGTGGGACCAAGTGTAATTGATCCCGCTGACTATTATGAAAACAATGTCAGTAAGACAATTAAAATGCTCAATGTGATCAAGGACATGGATCGTCCACCAATGATTATGTTTAGTTCTAGCGCCAGCGTATACGGTGACCCTGATCCAGATGCATTGCCGTTAAAGGAAGGACACCCAAAACGTCCTATCAGTCCATACGGTAATACAAAGTCCATGGTTGAAGATATACTGCATGATTATGCCTTAGCATATAAGATCAACAGTATTTGTTTTAGATACTTTAATGCAGCAGGTGCAGAACCCTTTAACTTTGACCTAGGGCAAGAACCTGGTGCTACACACATTGTAGCTCGTGTGTTAGAAGCCAGTATTGCTAATCGCGCGGTTACAATAAACGGATCAGCATACAATACCGCAGACGGAACCTGTGTGCGCGATTATGTACACGTATGGGACATCGCACAGGCCCATGTCAAAGGTGCAGAGTACTTATTAGTAGCAGCATCCGGAGCAGTAGCAGATTGCCATGTGTTTAACCTAGGCACTAACAAAGGGACTAGCAATTACACCATCGTTACCTACGTTGCTGACAAATACCAGTTACCGTTTGTAAACTTTGGGCCAAACAGAGCAGGCGACCCTGATACACTTATAGCTGATGCAACTGATGCACAACAATGGCTTCAGTGGACTCCAAAATACAGCGACATAGAAACTATTATAGATACAGCATATAAATGGTACACAAAATAACACTTCCAAGTAGAATATTTTTTACAGGAGTGCCAGGTAGCCGATGGAGCCGCCTTGCACAAAACATCGAAATGATTCCGGGCTTTAACACCACAGACCGCACACCCGATCGGGTAGGCGGGCCATTAGGTGGCAACAAAGGAAATTACTTTGGCCGCGGTCTTGAGTTTGATGCTATATTAGATGATGCATACATTGATCCAATTTGGCAACACACAAACGATACACGGCTTATTAAAAGCCACGAGTGGTCGTACCATCTTGATGCAATTAAAGAAAAGTACCCCAATGATTGGATATTGCTGGTTTTCCGTCCAGACGAAACCAGCTACGAATGGTGGTGCAAAGCTGGTGGGTTTGACATGGACTATCCAAACTACAAAGCCTACATTGACGAAGCAAACATGCGTAAAGAGATTCGTCAACAAAATGCTGCAATTATGGACTTTGCCTATAGACATCAAGCCCAATGGAGCCACGTCAACTCTGATTGGTTCTACAATAACTTTGGGTATCGTCCCACAGTAGAACTAGAAAACAGAGATATTCTAGTTACCATCGTGCGTTAATTCTTTTGGTATACAAAGTACAATCTATCATTGGCATCTTTCTTAAAAGTTTCTAACTGAAGATTGTATTTGTCTCCAAACTCCTTGACCACTTCAAAAGTCCAATTGAAGATGTCTACATAAGGGCCAGTCTTGTGTGTAATGCCAGGATTGGCACGTAGATAAAACTTTCCGCCCTTGTCTAATATATCAACACATTTCTTAAATCGAGATTCTATTTCGTCTCGGCTGTTGAAGTTGATTGACCCCAAAGCAATAATAACATCGTGCTGTCCAACATAGTCGAGTATGTCAACCATGTAATCTGAGCAATTATTGTAAGGATCGATTCCCACAAGATTGTTAATACGGCCTTTAAATGGGTGGTATCCACATCCAACATCAAGTACACTTCTTGGGTTAAGTGCGTTAATCTCGTCAGCAAGTTGCCAACCTGTGTAATCATAGTCATTTGTTCTAGGCTTCCAAATCTCCCCAAAGAAACGGTCGATATATCGTTCGCTAAGGTCATGTGTAATCTCTTTCAGTGTTCCTACATAGTCACAGGGTAGACTTAATTCTGCTTCTACCGCATCTTTGAATTTGCGATATCGTGCAGGAGTCCAGGGTAGTTTGTCCACTACAGTAGTTTCGTCTATTTCTATGTGTTGGTATTTGGGCAGGTTAAAAGCATCTTGCAAATTTTTAGTAAGAAGTGCAAAAATTTTAGTATTCATTAAAAATTTTCCGTTATTGATAAATATTTTTGCGATATGCAAAATTTTCTATAAGTATTTAATCAAAGGACACACTCATGAAAAAACTCTTGGCCATTCTGGCTCTAATCCCCGCTTTGGCGTTTGCATGGCAACCCACCAAACCAGTTAACGTACTAATCGGATTCCAACCCGGATCAGGAAACGAAGTAGGGTTTCGCGTACTTGCTAAACAAGTGCAATTAGCAAACCCTGACGTCAAGTTCATTGTTGAACTAAAGCCAGGTGCAGACAGTGTATTGGCAACCAATGCATTGGCAGCAGCAGAACCCGATGGACACACTATTAGTATTCCAAGTTATATGGGTACGTTTGTTACAAACGACATATGGCAAAAAGACCTAAAGAAATGGCAATACAACTCAATCACCAATGTAATAGGCATGGGCAAAAGTCCAATGGCCATTGTTGCTAACCCTACATCTAAAGTCAATACACCGAAAGAACTAAACGAACTACTGCGTAATACCGACAAGCCAATTACCTTTGCAGTTGGCGCAGGCGCACATCGCATGACGTTTGAATACATTATGGACAAGAGTCGGGGTAACAGAGAACTAGTAAAGTACGCACAGCACCAAGGCCCATTGCAAGCTGTTACCGCTGTGGCCAGTGATGCAGGTATGGAATTTGGTATCATGCCTGTGGCCATTGCTAAACCGTTATTGGATGCAGGGCGTGTTAAACTAATTGGCATCAGCGGGGATAAACGTATTGCAGGACTAGATGCAGAACCATACCGAGTTGGCGGACAATACATCAACGTGTTTGCTGCATGGGCATTGAGCTTGCCGCCTGATACTCCTAAGGAAATTGTAGACTGGTACCAAAAGGCCTTTGCTGCGGCAATCAAGACAGCAGAAGTACAACAGTTTTACAAGGACAATTTTATCTTTGTTGAGCAGTCCGAATTAACCCCTAAAGGGCTTGCACAACATATTGAGCACTTGCGTAGTATTTGGATTCCAATTGGTGACAAGATCATCGCAGCAGAAAGCAAAAAGTGAAATACATATTTGTGGCAGGTGCGCCTGGATCTAAGTGGAGTAGTGTAGTTAAGAACATTTACTTTAGTCCCAGTATAGACCAAAGTGACTACAAACAGGATAGGCTTTACTATCACGATGCCAGTGGCACAATGGATTTAATGCACCTAGGTGCATACTTTGATCCAGGTATGGAATTTTCCTTGCCACAGAGCCTAAGTGTGCTGACCAAAAGAAAAGCAGAAGAACTATTCGATGCTCCATTTAGCGGATCGGGTATACGAATAATCAAGAGCCATATATTCAGTCACCAACATAATATCGAATACATCAAAGAACAATGGCCCGAGTGCCCTGTTGTGTTGGTACACAGGCCGGACGATGCTTGCCTTGGTTGGTGGGTAAAGTGTGGACACTTTGATATCACGTATCCAAAGTACGATCAACACTACGTAGATTTAAAAACCATGGCTATTCGTATTAAAGAACAGAACCAAGGCATCACCAACTCTATGTTGCGACATATGGGGAAAATACCTTTGACAAATCAAATGCTGTGCAATATACTAAACATTCAGCTGCCCAGTTCCGAATACTATCAGGATTACGGACAGTCTGATATTAGAGTAACAGTAATATGAAAAGTAATTGGGAATTGGCCCAGGAAAAAAGCAACTACCACTTTGATCCAACAGTAACAGATATATCATCTTATGCAATACATCATCTAGGGTGTGTTGCTACAACATGGAATAAAGACCTACGCGATATTGTTGCTAATGCTAAACCAGCAACATGGGCTACACGTGGTTACAAAGGCAAAGACCTTGCCGGGCCCACTAGTGATCTTGCTGCCGAAGAATTAGACCTAGAACGTGCGGGCATTCCAACAGACATGATCATTACACATCTAAACTGGGACATTCCTGATTCGTTACAGCAACTCAGTGATGAATTTGGTCTCAAAGACTGTATGAATCGCATACATGTTCAACTGCCCGGAGAGCTATGGAACTTACATATAGACAAGTTAGACAAATGGGCTCCGGACCAACCTGATAGTGTTATGCGTATTTTTATTGCACTCACTGATTGGCAAATGGGACAGTTCTATCAGTTTGGCAACTACAATTGGAGCCAATGGCGTGCAGGAGATGTTATTACGTTTGACTGGCAAAACATGCCGCATTCCACCGCCAATGCTGGATACCACCCAAGAGTCACATTCCAAATAACAGGAATTAAAACAGACAAAACTCAAGAAATGATTAACAGGTTACACAATGACATTCGACGATATTAAAAGATTTGAACTTGCACTAGCAGAGTTCACAGGTGCACCATATGCAGTTATGACTGACTGCTGCACACATGCAATTGAATTATGTTTACGACATGATAAGATTACACAGTGTACCTTTACACCTTATACCTACCTAAGCATTCCAATGACCATGCACAAGTTGGGAATCAAATACGACTATTACCCAGATACATTGGCACACAGACAACAATGGATCGGCGAATACAAGTTTGAAGGTACACGTATTTGGGACAGTGCTAGACGGCTAGAAGAAAACATGTATCGGACGGGAATGATGCAGTGTTTGAGTTTTGGTCATACTAAACCTTTACATATAGGCCGTGGTGGTGCTATACTGTTAGATGACAAACAAGCATACGAGTCGTTGATCCGTATGCGCTACGATGGCAGAGATTTAACCATTAGTCCATGGGAGACTCAAAAGACATTTACAATTGGGTATCACTATAAGCCTACACCAGAAGAAGCAGTACAAGGTCTTGCCTTGCTTAACGGCATTAAGGAACTTAAACCAAAGCCTGTTTCAGTTGGTTACCCGGACTTACGAGACATTACTATTAAGGATTAAAATGACAGAAAAGAGTAAAAACCTATCGCAAGTTATTCGCGAAAATATGAAAAGAGATAACAAACGCTTTTGGGCAGGTGATAACATCAGCGAATACATTACAGACGACTTCAATAAGAACTATCTTATTGAAGAAGCAACAGTGGCGTTTGAAGGTGTACTTGATGCACTGTTGATCGATCGCGAGACTGACCCCAACAGCAAAGGCACAGCAAGACGTCTTGCTAAAATGTACTACAACGAAATTATGGCAGGTAGATATGAAGCAGCACCAGACGCAACAGCTTTTCCAAACGACAGCGAAGACCGCTACGAAGGTATGTTGGTGGTACGTAGTGAGTTGCGCTCTATGTGCAGTCACCATCATCAGCCCGTTAGTGGTGTCGCTTACATTGGCATCATCGCCGCACAAAAACTTATTGGTTTGTCTAAGTACACTCGTATTGCTCAGTGGTGTGCTCGTCGCGGGACTCTCCAGGAAGAGTTGTGCAACGATATTGCTAGGGAAATAAGCAAGGCCACCGACAGCGAAAACGTAGCAGTCTACATTCAAGCTGTACATGGATGCTGTGAGAATCGTGGCATTATGGCACACAGCAGTCTTACGCAGACTACCGTCCTTCAAGGTGCATTTAAAACAGATGCCAGCGTTAAGAAGGAATTTTTCGATAATATCAAGCTGCAACAAGAGTTTGCACCACGTTAATCCAAAAGGTGCTATAATGTGTGCATGAAACACATTCTAGTACTTTTGTTAACTTTAGTATTAACCGCATGCGGCGGAGGTGGCGGGGGCTCTAGTAGCCCTTCCGTTACGAGTGCAGTTAGCAGTTTACACACTGTGGCCAATTTAACAGGGCAAAGCTCAGTTAAGAACATGGCAGTAGGAGACTTAAATGGCGACGGGCTTGATGACGTTGTCATTGGTGGGTGGAGTGGGCCCGGTCACGACACTGATATTAAGGTACTGGTACAAAATGTCAACGGCACAATGACCGACAAGACAGCAGAAATTCTGCCTGTAACCACATACAGTGGTAGCCAGCGGCTCTTTATCAAGGACTTCAACGGCGATGGACGCAATGACATATTTGTTCCGGGGTTCAATGACGGATGTGTTTCGGGTTGCCAAGTTCACAGTATGATCTTTTGGAACCAACCCGGGCAGTTTGTTCAACAAATCTTACCCGAGCTAGTTGACAGTCACGGTGCCTGTGTTGATGACATCAACAACGATGGGTTACCAGACGTATTAGTACGTGGCGTTTATACCGGAGCAGCAGATGGGGGATTGTACATCAACAATGGCAACCGATCGTTCACATATAGCAACGCAGTGTCGGCAGGTGCTGTGTGTAGTGTCAATCACGAAGCCAATGGTACCATTACCATAGTAAATGGCAACAGTAATATCCTGCACACATATGACAGTAATTTAAACTTGCTGTCATCTACACCTTTTGCTAGCCAAGACCCCACAACAACAGACTTAGCAGACAGTATCAGTATAGACATAAACAACGACGGTGCCAAAGACTTTGTCTTTGTGTTCAACAGCACAACAGACAACATACACGGACGCCGAGAAGTGTGGTTAAACAACGGGCATGGACAATATGCATACTCCTACACAATCGAATCAGATGTGCGTAGTCTTTATCACTACCATGTCATGAATGTTGCAGGAGTCACTACAGTTTACATCAGTGGTGCAAACTTACAGGCACGGTTGTACCAATTGCAAAACGGACAGTTCACAACCTACAAGCAATCACGGTTTACCGAAATGGCAGAGCAGGCAGGATACTATCCGGGCTTTACATGGAGTGTTGATAGCGGCATTGTTTACCAGAACAGTAGTACAGGTAAACTTTATATGTTACAATCAATCAACAGTATTCTTTATACTCAGGAGTTATAAATGGTTAAATGGTTTCTCAAGTTGCTCGATAAAATGGGCCGTAAACTGGTTATCATGGATCGTATCAACAACGAACCATACCTTGAACGCTACTACTTGTTTCTTAAAGACCGTAAACGTTTTCCGTTTAATGTATTCTTACACAAGTTCTTAAAAAGCGACCCCGATGATGTGCACGATCATCCATGGCCTTACGCTACCCTAATCATCAAAGGTGGTTATTGGGAGTGGATTCCACAGTTCAATAAGCAGGGTCTTAAGATTGGGGAAATCTCTGTGTGGCGTAGTGCAGGCAGTTTCCGTACCGCACCTGCACACAGTTTTCATCGTATTGAATTAGACCCAGACGTTGAATGTTGGACATTGTTTATGCCGGGTCCACAAAAACAAAACTGGGGATTCTTGGTCAATAACCATTGGGTACGCCACGAACTTTATCTAGCACAAAAAGCAAAAACAAAATGATTGCATTACCCCCGGGATGTACTGTTGCCTATGGCATCACTATAGACATTACTGAATTAACCAACGACATAATTGAATGGTACAGGTTAATTGAAGGTCAGGTTGGGCATAAAGAAGAATTTTCTTACAGAGGCACACGAATAGAAAAGCCTTATGTATCATACAACAGTAAACCATGTCATTACATGCAAGACGGAACAAACAATGTTCGGCTGCACTTTCTAGGCAAAGACGCCAGTACAGCCAGCGTGTTCCTCTTAAAGTTTAATGAGTATGTAGTAAGACATAACTTAAAAGAACTCAATGCCTGGCACTACTGATCTAAATAAATACATACTCAACTACACAGCGGCCTTCGAGCATCATCCCGCTATACAAACTCTGCTGCCTATGCTAAAATTAACATAGGAGAATAAGCATGTCAAAATACTCATACGAAGACTGGCGAAAGAAAAACACCGTAGAAATCTCAACCGAAGCGGTCGAAGGTTTAAAAAACATAGGCATAGATGCTACTGAAGAAGTAGAGGCCGCAATGCGAAAAGAATACGAAGGTTATCTTAATTATCGTCCAGCAATTTCATATCAATATACAAGTACAAAAGAATATCACAATGCCTTTCCAGTCGCATACCGCCAGTGGCGTGCAGACAGTCATTGTAATCTAATCCATGGATATGCGTTTAGCATGAAGTTCTACTTTGGAACCAATGACCTAGACGTGCGTAACTGGGCCGCTGACTACGGCGGACTCAAGGAACTAAAGAAAACATTGGAAGACCAATTCGACCATACGTTGATTGTTGCACAAGATGACCCAGAAATGGAAACATTTAAACTGCTGCAAGAAAAAAACATGGCCAAGATTGTAGTTTTGCCTGCATTGGGTTGCGAAGCACTTAGCGATATGCTTTACAAATATGTAAACGGCGTTTACATTCCAGAGATGTGGGGCCCACATGAAGCAGAACGCCTGTGGTGCTATCGTGTTGAAGTGCGTGAAACAATGAGTAACATGGCGTACCGTGAAGGTCACCGTGAATGGAACGAGGACCTATTTGCATGAAATTAAAAGTAAGTGAACTATTTTATTCCGCTCAAGGTGAGGGCCGTTTTGTGGGCGTACCGAGTGTGTTTCTTCGAACATTCGGTTGTAACTTTACGTGTTCCGGTTTTGGTTGTGCGCCGGGTGAGAAAAGTACAGAGGCCGACGAAGTGGCAAAGAATGTACATCTTTACAAAGACTTTCTTAGCTTACCACTAGTTAATACAGGCTGCGACAGCTACGCAAGTTGGCATCCAGCATTTAAAGAACTAAGTCCAACAGTTGAGACCAAAGACCTAGTGGATCAGATGTTGGCGTTAACTCCCAACAAACACTGGGTACAAGACAACGGCAACGATGTACATTTGGTTATTACAGGTGGTGAGCCGTTGCTAGGTTGGCAACGTGCATACACAGAACTATTGAGCCACGAACGTATGGGAGACTTGCGTAACATTACATTTGAAACAAATGGTACACAAACTCTGCAAGGTAAGTTCATTGACTACTTACTCGAGTGGGGCGACATTGCTGGTAACGAAGTTACGTTTAGTGTAAGCCCTAAGCTAAGTGCGTCGGGCGAAGCATGGGAAGAAGCAATTCGCCCAGAGATTGTACGAATGTATCAAGACTACGGCTTTACATACTTGAAGTTTGTTGTGGAAACAGAACAACACTTCGAAGAAGTAGATAAGGCAGTTAAGCAATATCGTGCTGTTGGCTTTAATGGTCCAGTATATGTAATGCCGCAAGGTGGCGTTGTTACTCCTTACGCAGCTAATCGCGTAAAGGTAGCAGACTGGGCACTAAGCAAAGGATACAACTATAGCCCGCGACTACATGTTGACTTGTGGGGAAATGGATGGGGCAAATGACCTTCACAGTTGATTTGCAACAAATAGTGAATTGGGCATTAATAATTGCCTTTGCGCCAGTTGTTATATACATGGCAGCTATGTTTATAAGTATTGTGGTTACTGTATTAACTACCAGCTGGTCTTGGTTGATCGAATCTACACTGTTCATTGCCATGGGCATTGTTAACGTGTTTAGAAAGAAGTAATGCAGCCCCCGGATGAATATTTAGGATTTGGTATGGGTAATGTTCAATCGTACGATCCATTTAATGATCGTGCTACGTTCGAATATAAAACTAGTATTATACCACGCAGGTGTTATGAATCTCAGCGGTTAGTATGGGGTGTTGCCATTCGCGGGCGGCGTGTTATTACAGGTCCTGGTGAGCCTATTTACGAAGATCGGTGGTATCATCGTCATGAAGGAATAATTATGATGTTAAAAGGATTAAGGGACAACTAATATGGGTTTATTTGATAAAATATTTGGCAAGAAGGACAACGGAGACGGACGGTTACCTGAACCAAAAGAATATCCACCAATGCCAAAGACCAAGGCATCTAAGAAATCCGCTAAAGATATTGCCACAGAAAAAGGTGAACCATGGGTTAGTGTAATCCAGGTTGAGCTAGACCCAGACAACATCGGTAATGGAGCATTTGAACTAGACTGGAATGACAAGTTTGTTACTAATCTAGTACGTGCAGGGTATCAAGGCAAGACCGACCAAGATATTGTTGACCGTTGGTTCCAGGATGTATGTAGAAATGTTGTTTTGGAAAACTATGAACAATGGGAAGCCAATCAACCGGTAGACGGCAGACCGAGGGTTGTGGATCGCAAAGACCTAGGTGATGGGCGCACAGAGGTCAGCTGATGAAATCAGGGTCACATCCACAGTGTGAGCAGTTTGATTCCAGCGGTAACAAACTGGAATCATTTAATTACTGGGTCTTGCCCGATAAGCCTATGAGCAAACCAGTAAGTGGTGCTAATCTTGCCAACCCACTACGAGGTAGTTGGACTGAATGGGATCGTGATGCAACAAGAACTCAGACTGAACAGATTCGAGGATATCTTGGATCTGCTTGCAAAGGACGGTGGATGGAGACCAGCAATCGTTTTTACTTTGAATTAGAAGAGGATTGGGAAATGTTTAAGACAATGTGTATATTAGGATGGCAATGATGGAACCTATTGCACAGCCAAAAACTTTTAAAATATTCCAGCTTATTAAAATGACTGGAATGTATCTTAGCGGAGTGAACTCTACAACTAACAGTAGCGGCACCGGACTAGGCGTTGGATTCTATTCAACACTACAAGAAGCAGAACATATGCGAACACTTGAGATACTCAAAGACACAACACCAGCTGGCAGCGTCAAGTCAACGTGGCATGTGTTTGAACTCGAGTTTCCTAACCCAGCATACAAAGAATAATGGTATCTGTTCACATAAACGGCGTAATGCAATTGCCCGGTATTGATTATGTTACCGGTGTAAAGTCTATTAGCTTTTCTTCACCGCCAGACATTGGATCACACATTCATGTCAGCAGCCCACATGGTACTGTTGCCAGTATCATGGGAGATGGGTCCACGTTTTTGTTTCCCATGATTACAAATTTAGAGAATTATAATGCAGTCATGAATATATTAAACGATGCGGCAAAGTATTACGATAACTCAGCAGTAGCAGATGCAATTGAAAGATTACGTGTAGTTGTAGAACTGGTAAAACAAAATGGTTGAAGTTGAATTTGATTGCGGATATCGTTGGATGGCAGACCAATTAGAAAAGCACATTGGGCCACGCAAGTTCCATCTACACAATCGCATAGGCGGTGAGGGATGGGATGTAAGACCGGCTCACAATGGATTTATCAGAACCATTGTACGATTTGATGACCCCAAGATGGCAACATTTATACAATTAAAGATATGATTTTATACGTCAATGGCGACAGCCACAGTGCAGGTGCAGAAGCAGTAAATAGTTTCTGCTTTGCAAAAGATGACCCACTTTATTGGGCATTAGGCAATAAGCCACATCCAGATAACGAACGTGCCAGTTACGGATGCCAATTGGCCAACTCACTAAACGCAATATTAAAATGTGATGCTAGAAGCGCCAGCAGCAACGCTCGCATTCTTCGCACTACCTTGGATTATCTGTTTGGGGTAGATGACCTAGTTCAAACAACAGGCAAACTAGTAAACCAACCGGATCTATTGATTATTGGCTGGGCCACTTGGGAACGAGAAGAATGGTTTGACTCTGATACACAACGCTATTGGCAAGTTAACGCAGGCGGCATAGGACACGACTGGCCGCCGTCTATCAAGAATAAATACAAACAGTGGGTAATTGATCAAATGGATCCAGAAGTCATTAACACAAAGTTAATAGGCGAGCACAGTTTGATTTATCAATTTCATAAAACCCTAAACAAATTCAACATCCCCCATTTATTCTTTAATACCTATTCGGATTTTAGTCACATTCAGCACCTCAAGCATTTACAAGTAGAAGAGTACAACTGGGATAACTCATATATCGGCCCATATGATCCAGACTATACCTATTACAACTGGCTTAAAGCCAAAGGGTTTAAAACTGCCACGCCTACCAGCTACCACTATAAAGCAGATGCACATGCAGCATGGGCCGAGTTCTTATACCAACACTATGTTCAAAAGTTATTGACTAATTAATCATTAACTGTTATTATTACTACTAATATATGAAATATCTAATTGTCGACACAGCCAACACATTTTTTCGAGCAAGACACGCAGCACATAGACAAAGCGACACGTGGGATAAACTTGGATTTGCAATTCACGTTACTTTAGCAGGTATTGCCAAAGCGTGGAGAGTGCATCAAGCAGACCACGTTGTATTTTGTCTAGAAGGACGTAGTTGGAGAAAAGATTTTTATGCCCCGTACAAGAAAAACCGAGCAGTTGCCAAAGCCGCGCTCACAGAAACAGAGTTGGAAGAAGATAAACTCTTTTGGGAAACTTTTGATGAACTCAAAACGTTCGTCACAGAAAAGTCCAATTGTACTGTTCTCAGGCACCCAAACCTCGAAGCAGATGACTTGGTGGCAGGATGGATTCAAGCACACCCTAACGATGAGCACGTAATCATTAGTACAGACAGCGACTTTCACCAGTTACTGGCTCCTAACGTGAAACAATACAACGGCGTAGCCGACGAGCTGCACACACTAGAAGGAATTTTTGATGCAAAAGGTGCCCCAGTCAAAGATAAAAAAACTAAGGAGCCAAAAGTCATACCGGACCCAACTTGGATCCTCTTCGAAAAATGCATTAGAGGCGATGTATCCGATAATGTCTTCTCTGCGTTCCCAGGGGTCCGTACAAAAGGTACGTCGAAAAAAGTCGGTCTCTTGGAGGCATTTGCAGACCGTACGACTAAAGGATTTAATTGGAACAATCTAATGCTTCAGTCTTGGACCGACCATAACGGCGAGGAGCATAGGGTATTAGACGACTACAATCGCAACGTTACACTGATTGACTTGACTGCACAACCAGATCACGTAAAGGTCTGGATTGCGGAAACCATTGCTGAAAACAGCGTAGCCAAGGATGTGGGACAAGTTGGTACCAAGTTCCTAAAGTTCTGCGGCAAGTATGAACTTAAAAAGATTGGCGAACAAGCTCAACAGTATGCAGAAATCCTAAGCTCTGCATATCCTGTAGAGCCTGCACAACGAACATTACTATAACGTAATAGAGGACAACATGAGTAAATTCAATGATAAAGTGGCACAGCTTGCACTAGAAGTAGGCGGCTCGCACTACCCTTCTGTTAACCCAGATCTACACGATAAGATGGTTAGAGCAGTGATCAAAGAGTGTTTACTTGCTCTTGATTACACTAACCACGATCATGTTTATACCTCGTTTGATAAAAGTCAATTTGACGCTACTATGGAACGAGTTAAAATTGCAATCAATGAAAGGTTTGGATTATGACACTTATTGGAGCAGCTTTCTTTATCCTTGTGCTATTACAACTCAAGCACTGGTACATCGACTTTGTTGATCAAACAATGGAAGAAGTAAACAGCAAAGGTATCTATGGCGACAGGCCAGGTATCATGCACAGTGCCAAACATGGCTTTGGTACACTAATGTGTATTCTAGCTGTAACAGGATTTCCCTACATTGGTTACGCAATGGTGCTGGCATTTGCGGACTTTGTAATTCACTATCATACCGATTGGGCAAAGATGAACTACGGTAACAGAGACATACAAAATCCGTTGTTCTGGAATCATTTAGGTCTTGACCAAATGGTACATCAACTTACCTATCTTGGTATTGTTTACGCAGTAGTGTCATGATTAGAAGTATTACAGCCGGCAATGGTATTCAAGTTGACAATGGGTATTTTAGTTTCCCCTACGTCAATCAAAATCCCAGTAACCCAATGCAAGGGATGATTAGAATCAGTGGCAGCGATCTACAGGCTTTTGACGGATCCAATTGGATAACAGTAGGCGGGGCATACCCGTCTATTTCGATAACCGGAGCTGCACAGGCTGCAATTGCATGGGCACAAGCCAAAATGATCGAAGAGGAAAGCATCAAGCGACTGGCAGAAAAACATCCTGCTGTTGCAGATGCAATGAACACAATCAATGAAGCATACGATAAACTAAAAGTTGTCGTGGCTCTAACAGAGGAAGAAAACAAATGAAATCATGGCTAAGAAATAAACTACATCAGTTCCTGTATCCATCAGACAGCGGAGTCCAAATGTCTAAGATTGCAGTTAGTGCGTCAAGCGAAAGCATTGATATGGATGGTAGCTTGCGATTTAACGTATTGAATTGCCGCGGTGGTGTTGTATTGCAGCTATACCGTTACGACCACAAACGAGATCGCACAGACAATTCTACTCACTTAATTCCCGAAAACGAAAACGTTGCAGAACGTATTGGTCAAATTGTATCTTTGGAATTACTAAAAAACTAATCAGCTATGGCTAGCGATATTCTTAAAGAAATACTTGATCTAGATATGAGAGCTCGAAACGCAATAGCCGGTGCACTAAATCTCAAAATTACTCCTGCATCAGGGGGTACCATCGTTGAAATTGATCACAACGAATCTCGTGTAGGTGACCTATACGTTATTGACGAAAGCAAAGACCTAGGCACTGAATTAGGTAAAATTATAACTATGCACTACTTAAAGAAAGATAATAAAAATGAACGCAGTAGCTAAACCAATAGTTAAAAACAAATATTGGATCGTAGAATCCGAGGGGACAAAAATTGCCACTATCCAAGCAGTAGAGGAAGGTGGCTTTGTTTACGTACACGACAACCAACGTGAGCGTTTTCCCAGCATTAAGGTGTTGAGTAAACAATACAATATTGAGTTTGCCAAAGCAGAGAAGATTAAGAAGGATAAAAGTGTAGGACACAATGTCTACGGATATCCTGCTACATCTACTCCGCACAACGAAGTATTTGATGTGCAACGTAAGCTGCCCATCTACACTAAAACATTAAAGAGCAAGAGTTTCTTTTGTGCAGGCTATTACATCATCAAGTTTAGCAATTCGTGGGTCAAGGCAACTTGCCCAAAACTTATCACGTTAAATCGTTATGAGTTCCAAGGACCATTTCGTACCACTGAAGATATGTCCAAGGCCATGAAGACTGCAAACGAATCATGAGCGATAATTTACCATTTCATATCAAGCTGCTTAACGATCGTGTCAAGCAGATGAATCAAAGTAACGGCAAGATACTTACACTAAATGCACAAGAAGCACGTAGTTTGCACGCCGAAATTTACGATTTGATGGCAACAATTGCCTCTTTAAGCAAAGCCACTAGCAGCACCAGTGGTGCGTCTAATATTAATATGGACGGCGGGTCATTCAAGTAAATATACGTATATTACTGAGATAAATAACAGTAACTCAAGGACTACTGTAATGTCAAGACCAAAACCAACCGTATTGTTGGATCACGTTAACAAAACCAATTATAAGAGCGATCAGGTACTAAGCTCTGAAGGTATCTGGGCGGTATTCTACGATAGCCAGCCCATTAACCTTAAAACACAAAACGTACTAATCAGCTATCCGGGACCTAAGTACAAGAAAGTTTCTTTTAGTAATCCCGGACACGCAATCAACTTGGCTAAGAAGTTAAACACTCTGTTCAAGACAGATAAATTTACTGTTGTGCTACTAAAACAAGGTGACCAAATCTACCCCTAATAGACAGCGCGAGTTTCAAGACCGCGTTATATCCGCATCTGGTGTGGACCCTAGAATCTTTGTATCGTTATCTATTCATTGGTGGCGCAATCCCACTAACCACAATAGTCTAAGGTTAACTTGGCCGGGCTTCAAGTTCTTTAGCAAGCAGATCAACTTGCCATCATATGATATTGAACTGGTAAACGATCTTAGATTCAAGCACCTACTACAATTGGAAAGATTATTTCAAGCACCTTACTATATCGGATCTAAATCGTTGCATGTGTTTAGCGAACAAGATGCTGTGATGTTGCAACTACACGCAGGTAATTTAGCACAGTATTTAGATAATCTTGAATCCAATAAAGACCAATAAAGATACTCAATTAGATTGCAAACTCCATAGGCACTTAAATATAATAGTAACAACTTAGTTAACACACACTTATCAGTATGGTACTTTAAATTAGTGTGTTAGCAGGTAGGCGTATCGTACCGCCGCTATTATCCTTAGGAGTATATTATGAGTCAACGCTTAGTACGCAAGCTGGCCGACGTGGCCACAGAAGTTGAAATTCAACTTAAAGCACATTTCAACGTAACACAAAAAGAACTAGATGCTTGGAGATTAGCTGCAAGAAATTGTATGCTGAATTTTCCTGAAAGCAAAATGATCCAAATTGCTGAGCTTTGGATTGACTATGAAGTTCAGCGTGACGTGATTCACGATCACATCAAAAATATCATGCGTAAATGGGACCCACGAATCTGTAGTCCTGTCAGTGCATGCCAATTAGTCGGTAACACACGAATCGATGCTTACGATGGTCAACACAGAACCATTGCAGCAGCTATCCTTGGCTTTGAAGAAATCCCAGGTGCAGTGGTAGTTACGACTGATCCAAACTTTGCCAGCTATGCATTTGAAATGCTAAACGACACCGGCGTTAAACGTTTGACCCCAGGCGACCTGCACCGCAATGCGTTGGTTCGTTACAAGAACGGAAGCCGTGAAGAGAAGAACGTTAAGGCACGTACACTGCAAGATCAATTTGATGCATTGGGTATTGACCTTCAAGACAAGAACAGCCGTGCTAGTCCTAGCCTGCGTGGCAACAATGACTACTTCTTTAGTCACTTCAAATATGCATACAAGGGCATTGAAGTTGATTCTAGCGGAAAGATCCTACACAGTATCTTAGATGCTATCAAGACAGTGTTTCCAACCCAAGAAGAAATCGATCAAGGGGTGTTCATCGGCCTGTATGAATTGCATCGCTTTGCACGTGAATGTAATTTGCAACTAGAAGACAACTGGATGAAGACTTTGTTGTTGAGTATCAAGCCCACCTTCAGCAGTAGTCAAACTATTCATGCCAAGGCACGTAATCAGTACGCACACCAATTTCCTGGTGGTAGCTGGAGTGCTCCAGTAGCAATGGCCAACTTCTTGCGTGAACTGCATGTCCGCAACAATGGCACATTACAGTTACCCGACCACGGGCAAGGCGCACACATGGGTATCCTTGCAAACAATGCCGCTCCCGGTCTTTTCCCAGAAGGAGTATAAGCATGTCACATAATGCCGAAGTACTCCGACGCCTAATGCGTCCAAAGCCTGCATACATGCAACTGGGTCCATCGTATCTGGGAGTGACGTTTAGTAAGACCAAATATGCTGCAAGAAACCAGCGTGACTTGGAATTTACTATTACACTAGATTACGTTTTAGATTTGTTACGCAAACAACAGGGAAAATGTGCACTAACCGGTTGGGATCTTGAGTTTACTCGTGGTAGCGAAACTTCACGTACCAACGATCTTGGGTGTACTATGGATCGTATTGACAACGACAAAGGTTATGTACCAGGCAACATACAATTAGTATGTTGGTGCGTTAACAAAATGAAGGGAGCATTTAACGATGATGCCTTCAGGGAGTTGTGCAGACAGATCACAGAGCACACTGATCAAACTAAAGTAGTAGTTTGACATAAAAGCCACATTTGAGTATAATCGTTCTATGCTTAAAGAATCATTAGACAAATTTGTGGCTCCAGTCTACAGCAAGGTTAGCCGCACTTCGGATACATATAAAACTGTGGCCGGTTACAGTGCAGCTAACCTAACTCGTTTGGTTGCTGACTATAAAACAGTCACAACTGATCGCCAGCTGATGCGGGAAATACGCAATGATATTGATTACTATCTGCGCCGTTACCACAAGTACTGCATTGAAGAACGTGATGGCATTCAAGCACACTATCACGAAGTTGGTGCAGATGAAAACTGCGACTTTGAACATTTGATTCCTGCTGCACGTATTCGCGATCTATTGCTATGCGGAGCAATAACCGTTACACAAGGACTCAATGCCCCTACTGTACGTTTAAGCCACGACAAGCATATGGCACTTAAAGATGCAGGTTGGGCCAGTAAGACTCCCGACATGTGGCTTCCATTTCAACGTTATGCCAACGTGTTTACTGCAACATATACCACGTACGACAACACTCAAGTTGATCCAGCTACGTGGACTTTGGAAAAGCATTACAGCTATTTCGATCATTTAGTAATACTTTGATATTACTTTTGTAATTTGTTGTAAAAATACAACGAAATATTTCTATCTTTTTGGTAAAGTTTGCAAAAACGGTGTTATACTCTAGTTATTGCAGCACAGTGCTGTAATCAACAACCAGGAGTAACACATGTCAAAAGCTACAGCAAACTTTACCGCAGACGATCTTAAAACCCTCGAAACAGCAGAGTCCATGGAAGCTGCACAAGAAATGCTCCACGCTATTGTTGAAAAAGCTGCTGGTAGCAAGTACGCCATTAAGCCTGAAAAAGTTGCACAGTTGCACACTAACATTAATGCGGCTCGTAGCAAAAACGATGTTATTCGTATCGGCTGGAACATGCTTATGTCCGGCGAAGGTTTGTCTACTATTGGTAGCAAGTACCAGCGCAAATTTGCCTAATACAAGGTGTTGCAGAAATGCAACACTTTAAAATATTTTACCATTTTTGTAAAATAGCTCAAAAATCGGTTATAATCAATACATGTTCAACACAACGCTCAAGGAGAGCAAAATGCAAGTTCAAACTAAATCAGGTATCATCAACAAAGGCAACTACGGTTCACAATACAATGTGGAAACTGGCCAAGTCATCGAAACTCGTGTCAAGACTGGCAAGCGTGGCCGTCCTGCTAAAGTTGATCCAATCCCTGCTGCATTTTTCTTTGCAAATGATGCATTCGGTCGTGTGCCAAATAAAGTTACAACCAAGACACAAGGTGGTCGTGTTGTGATTGGCAAAGCCAGTGTCAACGCTGTCTACGCAAACGACAATGACGAGTAATAACAAGTTGAAAATATTTTTGAAAAGTCAAAATTTAAATTCAACTTCGCATACAATAGAGATTCAAAACAATTTTTTAACCACAGCACTTTAAGGAGAAATTCATGGCTGTAACTGAGCACCGTAGCGTAACCCCATCCGAAGCACGTAGTCGCGTACTTCGTGCATTTAAAAACAAACGACCCGTATTCTTGTGGGGCCCTCCAGGTATCGGTAAATCCGAACTGATTGCAGGTCTTACTGAAGAACTGGGCGGCGCTTGCATTGACTTGCGTTTGGGCCAATGTGAACCCACTGACTTGCGTGGTATCCCTTACTTCGATCGCGACAAAGGCGTTATGAACTGGGCTCCCCCAATTGAACTGCCAAGCGAAGAATTCGCTAAACAATATCCAATCGTGGTGTTGTTCTTGGACGAAATGAACAGTGCTGCTCCTGCTGTGCAGGGTGCTGCTTACCAGCTGATCTTGAATCGTCAAGTTGGTACCTACAAGTTGCCCGACAACGTGGTGATGGTTGCTGCGGGTAACCGTGAAAGCGACAAGGGTGTGTCTTATCGCATGCCTAGCCCATTGGCTAACCGTTTCGTTCACTTGGAAGTGCGTCAAGACTTTGACTCCTGGTTCCAGTGGGCTGTTAACAAAGGTATCCATAAGGACGTTGTTGGTTACATTTCGTTTGCCAAGCAAGATTTGTTTGACTTCGATCCTAAGAGTGCCAGCCGTAGCTTTGCTACACCGCGTACTTGGACTTTCGTGTCTGACTTCTTGTACGACGAAGACGCCACTGACGCAGAGTTGACTGACTTGATTGCAGGTACAGTGGGCGAAGGTCTTGCTGTTAAGTTCATGGCACACCGCAAGGTTGCTGGCCAAATGCCTAACCCAACAGATGTGTTGAGTGGTAAGGTCAAAGAGTTGAAAGTTAAAGAAGTGTCAGCTATGTACTCTTTGACTATTAGCTTGTGCTACGAGCTCCAAGAACAGTTTAAGAAACTGGGCAAGGACAAGATGGCTGACTGGCATGCTCAAGCAGACAACTTCTTGAAGTTCATGATGGAGAACTTCACTACTGAGTTGGTTGTGATGGGTGCTCGTGTTGCACTTACTACATACAGCTTGCCAATGGTTCCTGGCAAAATGCCAAACTTTGACGAGTTCCACAAGCGTTTCGGTAAGTACATTATCGCAGCGTCTGGTAAGTAATCCTAGGTAGTGCTGGGTAAGGAGGCTGGTAAATTTTACCGTAAGTCCTCCTTTTTCTACCATGTCAATAGTCATTACTAAACTCGATGGTCGTCACGCAGGCCATATAATATTTTCTCACAGAGCCGAAATAACTGGCACTTGGATAGAACGTGACCAAGAGTTTGTTCTAATACGCGAGTGGTGCTGGGAAACTTTTGGTCCCGGCGTTGAACGAGATCTAGTTCACACAAAGAAAGATACTAAGTGGGGTTGGCACCTAAACCAAAGTCCCTCAAAGCATTACATTTATCTCAGAGATGAATGCCTAACACACTTTACCCTTAAATGGAAGTAAAATGGAAGAAGTAAACGAAAACAGCGTTGAGGAAGAAGTTGTTCTTCACTTTAGACGCTTCGCACAAGAAAAGCAAGATCAGATTCGCGCACTGGTTAACTATGCTACACTAATGGGACTTGATGGCAAGGATCTAGTTAGCATTGGCGGTAAGCTAAATCGCATTGTAGTAAAGCGTAACATATCGGCAAACGAACAGATTGTTTCAAGCATGAATATCCGCCCAATTGGCAACGATAGAAGCTGTTACAATCGTTGGGCGTACATAAGCGGCACAGGGACCACTTACCACTGCTCATGCAGCTATTCTAGGTACGAAATTACCAATACAGCAACTAAGAAGAAGGCTGCTGGCTACATTAGTGAGCGTTTTGACTTTAGTCGACGCTTTAATATCATGGAAAACCGTGAATTAGGCCAAATTATGTTGAACGTTTACCATGGCAACATCAAGTTACCATAATTCAAAATCGTGTATAATATAGACATTAACAAGGAGTACCCATGTCTGACACCGCAACTAAACAAAAATCCGTAACTGTTACGGACCCTAAAATCGACAATGCAGCCAAAGAAAAACTGATTACAGCACGTATCGGTCTGTTGCTCAAAGCACCATTCTTTGGTAACCTTGCAACTCGTATGAAGCTGGTTAATGCAGACGAGTGGTGCCCTACTGCGGCAACAGACGGTCGTACTTTTTATTACAACAGTGTGTTCGTTAACAACATGCCACTCAAGCAAGTTGAATTCTTAGTCGGTCACGAAGTTCTTCATGCTGTTTACGATCATATGGGTCGTACTGGCAATCGCGATCGCAAGATTATGAACATTGCTGCTGACTTCTGCGTTAACAGTGACTTGATTGATCAACGTGTTGGCGAGAAGATCACTGTTGTTCCTATGCTGTACGATCCAAAGTACAAAGGCATGGCAATGGAAGAAGTCTATGACGACTTGATGGAAAATGCCAACAAGATCGATATCAACAAACTTGCTCAACAAGTGCTGGATCAGCATTTGGAAGGTGATGACGGCGATGGTAGCGGCGACGATGGCGATCAAGATGGCAATGGCCCTCCACGTTTGAGCAAAGCCGAGCGCGATGCTATCCGCGATGAGATCAAAGAAGCCATGTTGGCTGCTGCACAGGCTGTTGGTGCAGGCAACTTGCCCGCAGGCGTCAAGCGTCTTGTTAAGGACTTGACTGAGCCAATGATTTCTTGGAAAGAGCTGTTGGAACAACAAATCCAAAGCACTATCAAGAATGATTACACGTTTGCTCGCCCTGGTCGCAAGAGCTGGCACATGGACGCTATTCTCCCAGGCTTGAAGCCAGGTGAGACCATTGACGTTGCTGTGAGCATTGACATGTCTGGTTCTATCAGCAGCGAAGATAGCAAGATCTTCTTGAGTGAGATCAAGGGCATTATGGACTCGTATGACGAATACAAGATCCGCGTGTGGTGTTTTGATACAAACATCTACAACGATCAAACATTCGACAGCGACAACATGAAGAGCATTCTTGAGTATGACCCACAAGGCGGTGGCGGCACTAGCTTCAACGTCAACTGGGAATACATGAAAGAAGAAGGTATTGAACCTAAGAAGTTCATTATGTTTACTGACGGTTACACAGGTGATGGCTGGGGCGACGAAAACTACGTTGACACAGTTTGGATTATCAAAGGTAACCCAGGTTGTGAGCCACCACATGGTGTGTGGGCGCACTACGAAGAAGCAGCTAAAGGTAAAAAGTAATTTTTACCCACCCATAACATAGTACAGTTAAATATGACTGTACTATGTAAGGAACAAAAATGGAAATCGAATCAGCAGCAGAATTTTTAGTATCGAGTGTGTTAATTGGACTGGGCGTTACTGTATTCTCAGTAGCAATCGTGTTTATTAACAACATCTTGCACAAATATTGGAAACCTGTTAAAATATGGGTTCCAAGTTACTTTGATCACGGACCAACTCGCTTTGCAACAGATGAAGAAATGGCCCGTGTCACTCCAACTTTAGAACCAGAAACCAAACCAACTCGTTAAAGGACGAAAATGACTACACCTTCAAATGAACTGCTCGACGATATGCGTATGACTCCTGAAGAGGAGATGGAGCATATTAAAAACGGCACAATCAATGCCCCAAAAGATTACTTTGCTGCGGTCAAACGCATCATGGAATTGGAAATGCGGTTGGAAGATTTGGCCCGAGCCAGCGAGATTGTTGAGATCACTCGACAGTTTGAATTGTTTGAAGGCTTCCGTAAGGCAGCCGACGAGTCATTGCAAGACAAGATGACTCTTAAACGTGAAAACACAGGAGATATGAATCTTACTGTGATTACAGGTAAACTTGATCCTACACTTGCTGGGCAAGTTGCAGGTCAAGCCAATCAACAACCACAAGCAATCTAAGGAGAACTTTATGTTTGCAACAGGCATTTATCGCGACGCACCTGCTATCAATGCAGCAATGGGTCGTGTTTACTTTTACATGATGACTGCTGTGCTAAACAGTATGTTAGTCAGTTACATCATTGGCACCACTCCGGCCCTGACACATTTTTTCCTAACAGGAATCATGCACTGGGTTGTAATCTTTGCACCATTGGTTGCAATCTTTTTCATTACTCCGGCTCTGGCCGCTGATCCACCTGCTCCTGTTGCAGTGGGCCTGCTACACGGCTTTGCTGCACTAATGGGACTGAGTCTTAGTGTGATCTTTGTGGCATACGCAATGACCAGTATCTTTACAGCGTTTATGGGTGCCGCAGTATTGTTTGGTACTATGAGCTTCTTTGGGTACTTTACCAAACGAGATCTAAGTGGGCTAGGTAGTTTGCTGTTCGTTGGATTGATTGCAATTATCATTGCCAGCATCATCAACATGTTTATTGGTAGCACAGTAATGCAAATGGTTATTAGTGCTATTGCTATCTTGATCTTCTTGGGCTTTACTGCATACGATACACAGCAAATCCGTGAATCTCTCAGCGTAGAAAACGAAAGTAGTGCTGCACTTGAAGTCATTGGTGCACTTAGTTTGTATCTGGACTTTATCAACTTGTTTGTTAACCTGCTGCAAATCATCGGCGTAGCACCGGGCAGCGACGACTAATCATGTTAAAGCACAACGAAGTTAACTTACTTCATGTGTTCGGAATGCGGAGGATGGAACACTGTCCCCCGCATTTTGTCAAGGTTTGCTTTGACTTGAGCGCATCAGAAAAGAAGATTACCGACTGGGTTTACGAAAACCTAACAGGTCGTTTCTACGTAGGCGACGAATACACTGAAGGCGATGTCCAAAAAATGGTTTCTTTTGAGATTCCAGGTGAGGCCAGCTACTTTAGTCTGATATTAGATACCATTAATCAATACGATAACTTCTAAGAAAATTTTTCCTCAGTTTGTTTGGATCGTAAATATATGCATAGTTTATTGGAGATACTATGTCAGATACGACACCAGAACAAACCACTGCTACACAGCTACAGATTGCAGATATCTTAGCATGTGTACAAATCATCCAGGTTGCAAGCCAGCGTGGAGCATTTAAAGCAGACGAATTCGTGCAGATTGGTACTGTATACGACCGCATTGTCAAATTCTTAAAAGACAGCGGAGCAATACAGCCACCAGCAAACGAACCAGCTACACCAGCTGAATAAAGAGGAAATCAAAATGATTAAACATGTAGGTAAACACAATAACAAGCGTATTGTCTTGTTATGGAGAAGCGTTCCAAACGAAGGACATATGGCATTGGCTTTATACAGCGACACATTGCCACGTATGATCCACGACGAAGTAATGCGGGCGTTAGAAAGTCCAATTGGACAAAATGCCAAGGAATTAAACGAAGTTCTTTTCCGCACAACTATGGCAGATGGTCGTAACTGTTTAGAAGTATTGCACCGCGAAGGATTTATCAAGAAAATCCCAACAAGCCAAGTTCTAATTACTCCAACATCAAAGTCCACAGTTCGCTTAGATGAATTAAACAGCATCTTAGACGAAATGGAAAAAGGCGAAGAAGCTGTTAAGCGTCTAGCCGACATTGACCGTAACTCGGGCATGCAAACTAAAAAGCGTGTTCGTGAAGGTCGCGAAGTTGGCATGCCACCAAACAATCAAAGTTTGAGTCGCACCAACGTTGACGTAGACAGTAACGCTAATGCAGCAGCCTACGTAAAGGGTACACTAACCGACGACGATTTAGCATCGCAAAGGTTAAGTCAAGCTGAAGAAATGAAACGTCAGGCAGAGCAATTACTCGCCGAAGCCAAAAGATTAGAAAATGAAGCATCGTCCCTTGCACCTGCGAAAAATGTCAAAACAACAAGAGCCAAAAAAGCCGCGCCGACTAAAAAGCAAACGGCTTAATTTAAATAAGCGTGAACAATGGGAACGCTTGCTCAAGGAAGTCAACAAAGAGCAGGTTCCTATTGATGTCATTCTCTATTTAACAGTAAATCTCAATGACGGGACGGCAGTGGAAGTCAATATAGCAGAAATGCTAGAAGACGGAGCCGACCCCGAAATTATCGAACAAATGGTTACAGACAAACTAGACGCACTGGATCACATCATTCAAGATGTTGATTTTCACATCAGCGTTGACAGTGTAGCGAAATTTGTTCAACCATTCACAGATAATCTACTCAAAAATTTATGATAAACGCCCTTTTCGCCGTAGACCAATACGGTGGGATGGGGTTCAATGGCACCATGCCATGGCCCCACAATCCTGCTGACTTAAAAAACTTTAAAGAACTAACCGACGGACATGTCGTTGTTATGGGTCGTAAGACCTGGGACGATAAGAACATGCCTAAGCCTTTAAAGAATCGCATTACATACGTTGCCACTTCTAAACCACCATTGCTACATACAGCCACTATATCAGGTGACATGAGAGAAGAAATTCTTGCACTAGAAAAGAAGCACCCTGGTAAAACTATTTGGGTTATTGGCGGACCGGACTTATTGGCACAATGCGATGGTATATTTGATCGTTTATACTTGACCCATCACAAGGGCTCGTATAAAATAGATACTAGAATAAACTTAAAAACATTCTTGTCAGGTTGGAGTCAAAAGACTGCAACTGCGGACCCAAATACAAATTTTACGACTGTGGTATATGAAAGCCTATTTAAGCGATTTAACTGAGGTATTAACTAATGGAACCCCTAAACAAGATAGAACGGGTGTGGGAACTATTAGCATGTTTGGTATGCAACAAAGATATAATCTTGCAGAATCCTTTCCGGCGGTTACAACTAAAAAGCTAGCATGGAAATCAGTGGTGTCCGAGTTGCTGTGGTTCATTGAAGGTTCGGGAGATGAAACGCGGTTGCGAGAGATATTACATGGTAGCACCGAGTCGGAAAAGACAACTATCTGGACTGCCAATGCCACAGCACCATATTGGCAAAGTAAGGCCAAGTTCAAAGGCGACTTGGGAAGAGTTTATGGCGTACAGTGGAGACACTGGCGTCAATACAAAGAGCAAAAGGAAATGGGTCCTGCCCACTTAGGCGGTGTGCGAGTGGCCGCTGATAGACATGAAGTTGATCAATTATTAGACCTAATCAACGGCATTAAAGCAGACCCACACGGACGACGACATATATTATCTGCATGGAACCCAGGCGAACTAGAGTCCATGGCCCTGCCCCCGTGCCATACCTTTGCACAATTCTACGTTAGCAACGGGAAATTGAGTTGTCAGATGTATCAACGCTCAGCTGATCTTTTACTTGGCGTTCCGTTTAATATTGCAAGCTACAGCTTACTTTTATCAATGATTGCGCAGGTTTGCGACCTACAGGTTGGTGAATTTATCCACGTACTAGGCGATGCTCACATATACTTAAATCACGTAGATCAAGTGAAAGAGCAACTCACTCGCAGCCCATTGGCTCTGCCACAATTATGGCTAAACCCAGAAGTAACAGATATCACAAAATTTACAATGGACGATATTAAACTTGTAGGGTACGAATCGCATCCAGCAATTAAGGCCCCAATGGCTGTGTAAACGTTAAAAGGTACTGCTAAGATGCTAAATAAAGCATGAGCAGTACCATTTATCATATACACCACATTATCCCGAAGCACATGGGCGGCACTGACGATCCGTCTAATCTAGTTAAACTTACTGTAGAGGAACATGCAGAGGCCCATAGGTTATTATTTGAAAAACACGGAAGCAAATTTGATCGAATTGCGTTTTTGGTGTTATCAAAGCAAATAGGGCAGGAAGAAGCAAATTATCTAAAGTTACTTGGTCCAAAAAATTGGACAGCCGAAGGTAAAGAGAAATTAAAAAATCTTGCAAAAGAGAGAACTGGTGAAAAGAATGGGTTCTTTGGAAAAACACACTCAGAAGATACAAAGCAAAAAAATAGAGAAGCACACTCGGGAAATAATAGCTGGATAAAAGGCATTGACCCAGCTTTACTTTCTTACACTAAGCAATATATAATACAATACCCAAATGGAGATCGTAAACAAGTGGCAGGTTTAAAAACAATCGCAGAAGAATTCAAGGTTAGCGTACCAAATGCCTACGCAACTATACAACGAATGGCAAAAGGAAGTATGCCACGACGTGGGGCCTTTGTTGGCGTAGTTATTAAGGAGATGGCAGTATGAGATTTATCGTAACAGGCGGTGCTGGCTTTATTGGACATAATGTGGTACGTCAACTGCAAGCACAAGGACACGAATGCATTGTATTAGATATCGTAACCGATTATGGGTTTGTAAATGCAGACGAACTCAAGTATCTATATAGCGAGCGTACCAAGCGTATGCGTTCAGGCGGCCATCATATCGATCTGCGTGACCACGAAGCAGTAAACAACTTCTTTAGAAACTTTGCACACAGTTGCGATGCAGTTATTCACTTGGCCAGCTTTCCTCGCCAAAAGGTCGTAAGTGCTAACCCAGTATGGGGCAGTGAAGTAATGGGTACTGCCTTGGTTAACTTGCTGGAAATTACAAAAAACTATAAAATACCTAAGTTCGTTTATATCAGCTCAAGCATGGTATACGGTGACTTTGAAAATGATGTTACCGAAGACTATAACTGTAAACCGCAAGGCCAATATGGCATCATGAAACTAATGGGAGAACACCTTGTTAAAGACTATACTCGTCGTGGCATTTTTGATCACGTTATTATACGCCCCTCTGCTGTATATGGTGAATATGACGTGGAAGATCGAGTCGTTTCCAAATTTATGCTCTCAGCTATGCGCGGAGAAACTCTTAAGGTAAACGGCGCAAACGAAACACTAGACTTTACCTACGTCGAAGATGCTGCTGCGGGTATCGCTGCTGCGGCAACTAGCGATCGTGCAGTTAATGGCACCTACAACATTACTAAGAGCCACAGTTGCAGCCTGCTCCAAGCTGCTAGTCTCGCTATCAAGATTGCAGGTAAAGGTAACGTAGAAGTTCGCGATAAGGATGCTGACTTTCCGAGCCGTGGTGCATTAAATATTGATGCTGCCCGTAGAGACTTTGGGTTTGATCCCAAAGTTGACGTAGAAGAAGGCTTCCAAAAATATCACGACTGGTTTAAATCGAGCCCATTTTGGAAAACCCGAATCTAATTCCATTCTTTGGTGTCAAGCGCCAATACGCAAACCTGCGTGAAGAAATACTACATGTTACTGATAAAGTATACACTAGTGGTAAAGTATTAGATGGGCCATACACCCAGCAATTTGAACAGTTAATCGCCGATCGCTGCGATAGAGCATACGCAATATCCGTTAATTCATGCACACAAGGGCTTGTATTTGCCCTACAAACGCTTTTTCCCGCCGGGCGGGTGCTCATACCTACTATGAGCTTTGCAGCCACGTTAAACAGCGTTTTACTAACCGAGCATGAGCCCACGTTTGTTGATGTTGATTATGGCGGCATAATGGATTTAAATAGTGTAAACTTTAGTTTTAACGATACAAATATTGCCGCTGTAATGTATGTTAACTTGTTCGGCAACATAATCGATTACGATAAGCTGCGTGTTATGACTGAATTCTGGGGACAGAGTCCCCGCATTGTAGAAGATGCTGCACAAAGTTTCGGGGCAAAATACAAAGGCATTCCCAGTGGCAAGCTAGGGTATGTAAGTGTACTGAGTTTTGATCCAACCAAGAACTTGCCTAACTATGGTAGCGGTGGCATGGTTCTAACTGACGATTTTGAACTTGCAGAAGCCGTTAAGGATCTCAGGGACAATGGCAAATCAAGCGTACACATGTACCCAGGTACCAATAGTAAAATGAGCGAATCAGACTGTGCACAGATGATTGTAAAACTACAATACTTTGATGCATGGCAAGATCGTCGCGATGCTATTGCAAAATACTATACACAACAGTTGAGTACCTATGTTGATGTATTAGGTCCAGGGCCGGACGTAGAGCATGCATGGCACAAATTTGTTATTCGGGTACAACAGTATCGTAATCAGTTACAAAGTCATTTAACTGCAAACAGAATAGAAACAAAAATTCACTATCCGCATCCACTGGATAGTTTGGGTGTTGCATATAACTATTCTGGCGCAAATCTTAGAGCAGGCAGCGACCAATTCAGCAGAGAATGTCTGAGTTTACCTATACACCCCGAACTAACAGACAGCGAAGTCGAGTACGTAGTGCAAACAGTTAAAGACTTTTACGCTTAAAGTCTATTTTATTTTAAATCAAATCTTGCACGTAACCACGCCCATTCAAAGCTCAACTGTAGCTTTGCCGGATCACCGTCGACTTCTTCGTAGTATTCAATCGCGTCATTGGCGCCCATAATACTGTAACCTGCATACTGCCCTTCGCCTACAGTAGACCAGACTTTTAATCTATGCTCAGTTTCTATTGTGGGCTGCGTATCCATAAACAATCGCAGTTTTAATACCTCTCTAAAGGCTGTGCGCCACGTAGTCCAGGCATCTTGGTTATAGTGTGCTACCCCGCTAAGAATAGGCACCGATTCGTGCGGTTGTGACAGTGTAAAGTCAATTCCAGGGTCGTTATTTGCTAAAACGAGGCTCTTATTGTAGGCAATCATTCCTTGGTGTCCGTAGACTAGTCCATTGACGGGATTCTGTGCATTAAAGATGTAATGCTTAGGGCCTTGCCAATAGTCTGGGCGGAACTCCCAGATATCCCTTGTACCGAATACTTCTAGCTTGGCAAACACTGCTAGAAACCAATCCGTTGTACTGGCATTGGCCGCTGCTTGATATGCAGCTACACGCCCATTGACGCCGCAAATCCATTTTACATCACGATTGCTCATGTACTCTGTGTGCTCAAACCATTTCAGTTCATCTGGTTCGCCATTGCTGATGAACACAATGTCTAGGTCTTTTACTGCCCGCATATTACGCAAGCGCGGATGTTCTACAAGGTGCGGGTAATCATACACTTGAGTTTCGATATACTTCTTGATGTCGCGTGGAATCAAACTGGTGCTCTTGTCTGCGTTGACGTCAATAGCAATACGATCCTTTTCGGTCCATAGGCATGTAGTGTTTCCATTCATGCCTTTGCATTGCGTTTCCTTGGTAAACAATGCATAGGGACTAGTAAAGGTATGATTCTTAATTGCTTCAATTAAGTTGTCGCCATCATAATGCACCGCTGGCACTGGATACCGTCTAACAAAGTGTCCGTCAACATAGTTAATCACATTGAACCAATCCAACAACTCCAGTTCAACCATTTGCTTTTTAAATGATTCAACGTGTATGTAAAATGTGTCTCCGCGCTTATCACGTGTTAATACAGAATCAGTTTCGTTGGTAAAGCAATGAATCATTTCACGCTGCCAAGGCTCGGGCTCCCACGAAAAGTCAAATAGCCAGTAGTCACACACGCTGTTGAGAATCCACACGTACTCGGTGTCTGCATTTTGCATGATACGCTTGAAGGTATCTAGGTATGTGTTTGCAAAGCGTGTCTTGACCATATCCGGATACCTTGCTAGCAGTGCAGCATAGTCCAGGTCGCTATCAGCGTTACCGTGATCCACAAAGTACATGTCGCAATTGGATTCGGGCTTGACTACACTTTGATCGGACACAAAGTTTAAGTTAGGAAACTCTTCAAGGCCCTTGGCCCACTCGGCATGACGACTAAATTCCCATTTGTTAATTAGGAACGTGTCACTCCACTTGTTGTGTTGACTCGGGAATATGTGAGTCATGTACTGTTGCCATGGCTCGGCGTGCCATCGAAAGTCAAACCCGGTGTAGTCGTACTCGCTGCTGATTATCCAGAATTTGTTGGTCTTGGCTCTGTTAACACAACGCTTGATTGTGTCTATCATGCTGTTTGCATAACGAACCTTAGTAACATTGTGCATTTCATTGAGTCTATCATAGCGTACCTGTGCTGTAGGATTACCTTTGTCAATAAAGAAAATATCCAGCACTTGCATCGCAGTTATTTTATGATACCCTTGCGAAGGCATGGGTCCAGCAAACTTAATTTCTGTTGCACCAGGCACAGTATAGATTAAGCCTATGCTTTGTTGGTACTCACTACCAAAGTGATAGGAAAATGGCGGTTCAATTGAATTAGGATGCCAGCTAAAGTCTATTGTAGCGGCATTGACTTCTTCGGGGATAGTCCAATTAGTTTGATCGGGCGTTCGTGTAACTGATTGCTCTTGTCTAAAGTGCCACTGTCTGTTTGCTACGCTGTCAACGTGTGCTAGGAAAACATCGCCGCATTGTTGGTGTTGGCTTGGCCACACATGCACATGGTCTTTTTCCCAAGGAACAGGGCGCCATGAAAAATCGAAATTGGTATAATCATTACCACCATAAATATACCAATAGTACCCAGTGGTACACATAGCCGCAGCAGCGTCTAAGTCCTTTGCATATTTTTCAAATACAAAAAGATTTGGCTTTGGGCCAAAGTAAAAAACATCAAACATGTATAATATTGCCAATCACTACGAAAATATCTACCAACACCTACAAACTATTATAACAGATCCCACCGTAATATATCTACACCCATTTGGATCAACACAACCAGAAAATATAGAGACCTTAAGAGACGATTCTGATCCGCCGGATATGCGTAACCCACCTGAGTCTCGTGGCCCTGTGTTTATTTTCTACGATCAAGAACCATTAAACTTTAATTACAATAAAAATTTGTTTGATTACATTGTGTCCACTACACAAGGCCCTTATGTGTTAGTTAATACCGAAAAGGACAGTGTCGAAAAGGATCGTATATGCGACCATTACAAATTTGCCAGCATCGATTATTTCTTTCATATATTTGCAGCAGCAGATTGGTATAGGGGCCATCAATACTTACCACACCTAGTAGAACCTGCACAAAGAACTCTAAACAAAAGCTACATTACATTTAATAGACTGACCAGTAATGAGCGTGTATACCGCAGTATATTTGTTAGTAAACTGTTTAAACAAGGAATACTAGAACACGGGCATGTTAGTTATAGCGATGTGTGCCCGGACAATCATTTACCATCTGCCGAAAACTTAACCAAAGCAAGAGACGACAGGTTAATATCAAGTGAGTTGTGCGCCGACACTATTCATAACATTACATTGGCACAGCAACCCAATCCCTTGCGTATAGACTTTGCAGATCAAAAACATATACCAAATCAAAGTATGGCGCTGAGTCCATTGCCTCAGCTTATGGAAAGTTTTGTGTTTGTTGTAACTGAAACTTGTTACTGGCAAACAAAGACGCACCTGACAGAAAAGATATTTAAACCTATCGTACTCAAGATGCCATTTGTATTAGTTGGTTGTGCAGACAATCTCAAGTACTTGCGTAATTACGGATTTAAAACATTCGGCGATTATTGGGACGAGAGTTACGACTCTATTCAGGATCCAATTGAACGAATGGACGCTGTTGTTAAAATACTCAACAACATCAGCAGTATGAGTAATCAGCAGCAACAAGAGATGTTATTAGATATGCAGACAATACTAGAACACAATTATCAATTGTTTAATAGCCCTGCGTTTATTGCCAAGGAATGGAACACGTTAAAACAATCTTTAACTGATATATCCAAGTACTACCGTAGAGATATCGACATTCCATTTACTATTAACCAATATCGGCAGTTTATTCCTCTTGCCCCCAACGAACACGATTCCAAATACGTTCGTGGATAAAATAAAGCAGAGTATTAAAAGTTAACTGTATAGCAGCAATGGTGCCCGATACATTTAAGTCTCCGATGATCAAATAAGAAATAGCAAACGTAGCACCACTTCCGGTGATTCTCCAGCTAACGGTTTTTGCTAGACTACGTTTATTAGTCTCCATTGCCTGTGTATAAAATAGTTTTAATGATCATGTTGCTCCAATAATCGGCATCTTGCGTGGTTACACGAATATCCGCCCACTCGGGTGCAACAAACATCTTGTTAGTATCATCGTATCTACTAGAATCAATTGTGTCAACAAATATTATCCAGTGTGGCTCAAAGTTTGTACGCATTTCAGGCAATGGTGCAACAAAGTCAGCAATACAGTAATCGCATTCCAATATTGTTGACAAAGAATGCATACGCTTGCTTTGTCTAATTCTTCCTTCTAGACTAAAATCCCAATCGTCGTACTCCCTGCGTACTTCATCTGCATTTAAGTGCACAACTTTTTTGTCCGCGACTATTAACTTGTCTCGCAATGTGTTTGCCAGTGTAGTCTTTCCGGCGCCCGGTAGTCCCATTATGAGAATGCGTTGCATTAGGAACAGACCTTTACTCCGTATAACTGCTCAAATCTATCTGCATCTGCTCGATCGTTTACCATTGGTTCTCCGCGGATGTTTAGGCTAGTGTTGAGTAGCATAGGGCAATCGGTTAATACAAACCAGCGTTCCAATAAATCTCTGATACCTGATCCATCTTTCGGCACAGTCTGAACACGACTAGTTCCGTCGTGATGAACGATAGCAGGAAATAGGTCAGGCACCCTACAACGAGCGACTGACTGCATATACCTGCTATTACTCCAACCACGAGGCATATCAAAGTAAGTATCAGCCAGTTCTTCCAAAATAACTGGCGCAAAGGGTCTGAATTGTTGTCTACGTTTAATTTCATTTACTTTTTCCTTAATATGTATCCCTCTTGGATCGCCCAAGAGACTACGGTTCCCCAACGCTCTTGGGCCAAACTCGGCATGTCCGGATGCCACTCCCACAATTTGCTTAGTAAGCAACTCATCAAGTATGTCATTAACAGGATAAGGCCCAGGAATACAATACCCGAGATAAGCGTTAGTCCAGTTAATTCTACCCCCATGAGCCAAAGCGGCAGCGCCAAGGCTGCTACCAGCATCACCGGGATTAGGCATAATCCATATGTTTTCAAAATAATTTCCTATTCTTGCATTAACTGCACAATTAAGAGCACATCCGCCCGAGTAGACTAAGTTATTACTCCATTTAAATTGTTTAGCACGAGTCATAACATTGAGAATCAATCTCTCTGCTATTTCTTGTGTGCTAGCAGCAACATCGTAGTCCGATAGTATATCCAAGAAGTCTGCATCAACCCCAGTATGAAAGTTTTGTTTAAACTTTATATCGTACTCATGGTCAACTAAACTCATACTCATGACGTTTGCATAGTTCTTATCACCGTATGCAGCCATGCCCATTAAAATGTATTCTTCATCAAGCGGCTTCAGTCCTACTCGCTGTGTCATTGCAGTATAGAACATGCCAATACTGTGAGGATAATGTTGTTGCCACAACTTCTTATATACAGCCCGGCCATTAACATATTCGGCTCCATAAATGCTGGTTGTTTCGAACTCCCCAACTGCATCAATGACAACTACTGTGGCTCTATCAAATTCACTCGTTTGGAACCCCGCGGCTGCGTGGGATAAATGATGGTTGTACGATTTATAATTCTGTAGGTCCCACCACTTTGCATGACCAATTTGATCATGAACCAACTTCTTTGTAGACAATTTGCTCCAATCAAACCCTTGTCCTGCATAGAGCTGCCGTAGTTGTTTGATAAGTGGTCGCTCATAATATGCCACAGTCCCGATTGGGTTATAAGTTTCGAGTTCACGAATGAGAGGACTGCAAAAATTAGCGTCACTCTTTTTCTTGGAGTAACGTTCACTATGCGATGCAAACAATATGTTACCATCACTGTCCAGTACTGTTGCTGCTGCGTCATGAAAGCCCGCTGATATTCCTAATATGTTCATTAATATGTTCTGCTATTCTTTGATGACCTATTTCTAACGGGTGGCCTCCCGGTCCCAACGGACAATTTCCTTGCCAATCTAACATTCCAAGATTTGGCCAGTCTATATAAAATTTATCATTAACTTGATCGGTTAGATATTTTAATTTAGGCATGTACTCGTTGTAGTAATCTTGATTTAAATCGGCTTGTATGCCAAATGTACTAACAAATAGATATGGTTGCTTAATTGCTTCTAAGTGACTTTGTAACATTACTACCGTTCTTATCCACTTTTCGTAATTGTAAAACCTCTCACTGTGATTTGCATAGTATTCTAGTACCCACGGTAACTGCGTAACTAAATCGTGATTAACACAGATATCTATTATGCGATCATTATACGGTACTTCAAACCTATCCGGATTAGTCCATGCAAATATTATCAGGTCGTACTGATTGGGCAACTCGTTAAATAGCAGGCGTATGTTCCTGTCATTACTTGCGCCACTTTTGGCCAAGTTGGTTAGTGTCCAATTGTTCGTTCTAGCCAACAAATAGGGCCATGCATTATCAACACGAGACAATTCTTCACCATAGGTAAAACTACACCCTAGTGTCAGTACTTTCATTTTGAATATGATTAAAGATTTTGTTTGCCACTGCTACATGCCCTTCTTCTAGAAAGTGCCCATTAGGTCCTTTTGGCATGCCGTGGGTCCATATACCGGATCCACTATAGGGCCATCCCACAAAGTCGGTTGAATCTATGTGTTTAGCCAACTGTGCGTTTTTGTCTAGGTATAACTTGTGCCAATCTTCTGAGCTACAGGCGTTAAACATGATGCATCTAACTTGATTTGCTTTACAAAAACTCTGCACTAGAATTATTTGCCTTAACCATTTTGTGTAATAGTAGCCCGGGACGTCATACGCAGTCATGTACTTGATTAAGTTTATGCGATGATCATTGCAACTTTGCATTCGTCTATGTTCGCGGCCGGCCCACAGATCAGTGATACCAATATCATCTGCAAACTCTTGTCTGGCAGGGTCGGTCCATCCAATTACAACCAACTCTGCATCTCCGCTTAGTACAGAATCCATTGTACGTTTTACCATGCGATAGTTACCGGTTGCAGGTTTGCCTAAATTAACAACAGGCCTGTCAAGCAGGTTGCCTAACAGTATCGGCCAAGCTGAATTTGTGTCCGGCAATTCTTCGCCAAAAGTAAAACTATCACCAATACAGTATATCATTTGTAGATAAACGGATCTCTCTTACGTAACTCTTTGAGCTTTTTACGATAACGAATTTCTAGACGAATCCTGTTATATAGATTTTTTAACCATTTCATTGAATTTCTCCTGCATTAGGTTGGCAGCATCGCTGTGTGCTAGTTCCAGAGGATGTGTAGTTCCTATAGGGTATTTATTTTCCTTTGCCCATTGATAAAAACCTCTTGGGTCGCAAGTTTCATTTGGCTTTGTGCCTGCAGGAAACCAAAACCATTTATTCATATCAATCTGCATAGTCAAACTGTTTATCACACTGTCACCTTGATCGACGGTATGATTGTATAACAGGCTATTATCTGCACACGTAAACATGTAAGGAATGTTGTTTACCTTAAGATAATTTTGGAGGTAAACAATTTCCTTAAGACTTGAATACACTTCCCAATATTCCGTAGAACCCACGTGCGTGAAAAACGTTTTTGCGAAATCCACAACACCAGTCTTTTTCGCTGTTCTAATGGTTTCCAACTGGGTATCCAGTATAGCTTTATTTTTAGTGACAAACTCTCGTTCGATATCTGTAACATCGTCTTTTATAGTCCATGCGTTAATACTGTACCACGGACTTTTGCGCTGCCGTGTATCGTATGCAAACCTAAACTCGTAACGACCAGGGAATGTCCAGCTGACAATTGCCCCAGACACCCCACCTTGCTCACAACGTTCGATTGTGGTACGTGCAATGGCGTCATTGCTATAGCCAGGCCAAGCAACACATTCATCTGCACCCAGCAATGCTGTAAAAGTATTGGCAGGACTTGCTAGTTCACTACCGTAGACAAAACTGTCACCTGCTGCTATGATCATACCCTGGCTTTAATCTTTCTATTTGTCGGATGTAGTAGTCTCGGTCGGTCCAAGTGTAGGGATATACGGAGCGTAGTATACGCCCCTGCCCATCATCTGTAGTGATCCCCTGTATGTCGAGGTACCTCGATAGAACTGGCCAAACGTCATCGTAGTTGGTTGTTCCAAAAGACGCCAATAAATCAACCTGACCAACAGGGTGGTACCCATAGTTATATTGCGGGTCGTTGACGTTGAATCCGTTCCTGCCCAGCCATTCTCGGAATCCTGCCATTTCAGTTGTGTGCCATGGATGAGGGCCATTGAAGCATACATCCTGCGCCCATTCGATGTCAAACTCGCCGCTATAGTAGCGTAGATGAGTAATAGCATCACACACACTCTGGTCCACGTCGACGCCTTTTTCGTCTCGATATACTTCATAAAGAGTCTTGCCAATCTGCGTCCAATGTAGGTATACTTCCCCGAATTTCCTATCGTATCTAGATTCTTCAAATGTAGTTCTATAATCTGTTGGGAATTCATATCGGGGTGCGTTTAAAAATGTTGTAATTTGACTGGGCCGGACCCATTCAGGTTGCGTTGCCTTTTTGCGTTGACTCAACATCAAGCTCTCTGCCTCATGACAAAGATTGTTTAATTGCCTAATAGCAAACTTTGTAGTATAGTCTGCTCTTTTGTAATAGTCACTAAGCCCATCGACTGTGCCTTGCAGGATCTCAAAATGATTATGCAACTTATTCATTAAATCCTGGTTAGGGTCTAATGTTATTGGATCACGCAAGGTTGTGTGCGTGTACAATTCTTCAATGTGATAGTCGTCAAAGAAACTGTTAATCTCATTTACTGCCCAAAACAATTCTTGACAAATAAATCTTAAATCGCGTTGACTATCAGGGAATCCCAAAAAGCAAAAGTTCTTTTCAAGATATAGGTTACGCTGTACAATTTCCTGTAGAGCACTAAACCAACGTTGCCCCATTGGAGAGTCGTTGACATCAATAAAGTAATTGATTGTGTCTGTTTTGTCTAAGGGGTTTTGTAATGTTACTGTTACTTTACTCATATTTTAACCGAAACATAATTTCTTCTTGTTCGTCCTCAAACTCCAATTGTGGTCCCCAACTCATCTTAGACGGGATAAATGCCTCATGCACTATGTAGTTCCCCGGATATTCCTGCTGAAGCAATTTGGCTACTCGCTCGAACCCGATAGGATTTTTTGCATGAGTGTGATATAGTCTGTCTAAGCGTTTACGATATCCCAATTGAGTCCCACCATTCTAACACTTGCGGACGTTTAGCAAGTATCTCACGCATTGTAATTGATTGTGTACGTATTTGTTCTAATTTTAACACACGCTGTTTGCCTTTAGCAACTGCTGCTTGATATTCATTTGGCCACTGTTCAGCAAACGTGGGTCTAGTTTTTAGCTGGACTAAGATATCCCTCAAGGCGCCGCCAGAGCCTTTTAACTGGTCGGTTATCTCGTCTACCCACGGATGTAAAATCTCTCTAGGTAGTGCAAGCGGTGACATAACTATGTCCGGACTAAAACTAAAAATTACTTTCGCCAAAACTTGTACGGAGAGGGCTGCGGACAATCTGTCAATGCATTCAACCTCAAACATTCCTGGCAAGGTAAGGGTGAAATCGATTCGCATCTGTCTAGGATGAGTTGAATGCGATACTCCTTCAGAGAAGTTCTTAAGCCAACTATCGTAGTCGAGGCCTGTTCTAATGTATTCTCCAATCGCGCCTGTTCCGTCGAGCGATGCACATATCTGCCAGTCGCGTAACTTGCTAAGGATGTCGCGATAAAGATTAACCCCGCGATAGTCCACTCTTGATAGGTTAGTGTTATACCTTGCATAAACATTTTTTCCGTCCCCTAGTTCTATTATGCGTTGCATATAGCGCCAGTGTTGTTCATACATAAGAGGTTCGCCGCCAACCCAGTAGACCTCTTCAACACGGTGCTCTTCTACTGCTTGACTAAACTCTGCTTCGACCTCATGGTCTTGAAATCTCTCAATCTGCTTCTTGACTTCAGGTTGCATCCAAATATTCTTTGGATTGGACCAATCTATCATGTTATGTTGTTTTTGCTCAGTCTCCCAACTACTACTCAACATGTCACCACAAGTACGACATTTGAAATTACATAGATTGGTAAACCTATAATCCCAACTAACAGGCTTCATTGTAGTGAATCCTGTATCGTC